>JACKQG010002715.1_pt1 | contig 22681 bp, 21 predicted proteins | sample 8237621 | NCBI WGS metagenome assembly JACKQG01 (sample SAMN15677084, study PRJNA649215) | marine metagenome | biome: marine; feature: Black Sea; material: saline water; isolation source: suspended particulate matter (SPM) from the Black Sea western gyre | collected 2013-06-09/2013-06-10 | depth... | reverse complement strand
TAGAGTTTCTTAAATCGATTTGCTTCTGTAGACTTCATAATGTATACTCCTTTTTTATAAGTGCCCGGAATTGGACACGTATAGGAGTTATACACTATTTTTGATTATTTTCCTGCCGCGTAGCGGCTTCGTTCAACAACCGGCTGCATAGCGACCGCTTGCAGCGGCGCGTGAGCCGGGGCGTTCGCTGTTCCTTAAAACACCGATTTTTATCCTATCCTTTTTATTCTTGACATTGTTAACGTTCATGTTAACATACCTTCATTATGAGGGAAATATTTTTCTATCGGTCTTCAACCGGTCATTGCCCAGTTGAAAAGTTTTTGGATTTATTACCATTCAAGCATGCTAAAAAAGTATCTTGGGTCCTGAGTCTGATAGAAGATCTTCCTATGGTGCCAAAACAATATTTCAAAAAACTCGTCAATACGGATGCTATTTGGGAAGTTCGAGTTAAATCTGGGGGCGAAGCGTACCGGTTGTTGGGCTTTTTTGATGGCTCTAATTTAGTGGTCCTTGATTATGCTTTTCAAAAGAAAACTCAAAAAACCCCTCAAAACGCAATCAAGACTGCTGAAGGACGAAAAAGAGACTATTTCAAAAGGAGGATAGGAAATGAGTGATCTACAAAATTATATTGCAAAACGTAAAGTTCGAGACTCAGACTTTGCCAAAGATTATGATAAAGGCTATAAAGATTTCAAGATTGGGGTAATGCTCAAAATTGCCAGAGAAGAATCCGGTCTTACACAGGAGCAGCTTGCCAAAAAGTTGAAAACGAAAAAATCAGCGATTTCACGCATTGAAAATCATGCTGAGGATATCAAATTATCAACTTTGGATAGATTTGCCCAAGCCTTAGGCAAGACGCTTCTTGTCGAAGTAGCATAAGATTGACACCGATTTTTTGTATCATGGCAACGGGTCAAGTCTGCTCTTGACTCTTGCTGAATGAATAAGAGTCAGCAGACTTGACCCGTTAAACGGCTTGCGGGTCCCCTCCAGGCGGACAAGCGCACTATGCGGTTCACAAAGCCTATCGGATCGAAGACTATCGGTGTCAAGTTCGTTTAGATCAGTCAGAACGATCTGCTTAAATTAAAGGAAGAGTTAAAAATAGATAGTTAAAAAGAAAAATGAAGAGATTTTTAGGGGAAATAAAGATGAACAAGAAATTATCTTTGGGGGCTTTTTTAATCCTATTTGCTATATTTCCTCTTTCGGCTATGGCTGACACGGTCGGAAGTTTTACTTATCTTGAAGGAAGAATAGAGATTATGAGTTCTGGTGAGGAGGTCAGGCCGGCGAAAATAGGTGATAAGGTAAAAGTTAGCGATATTATTTTTTCTAAGGGCCAATCAAAGGCTGAGATTACCTTTAATGATAGCAACATTATTAGGCTTGCCGAAAACACATCGCTGGAAATTGCCAGATATACGATGGGAAGAGAGCAACGCGATGAAGTTCTAAACCTATTCATAGGCAAGATCCAGAATATAGTGACCACAGTTTTTGGAAAAGCTTACAAGAAGAGAAGTCGTTATGAAGTGCATACACCCACCGCAGTGTGCGGTGTTCGAGGGACTGAATTCTTCGCCTACCATAAAGCAGGAATCAGTGGCGCAACATTCACAAAAGGACGGGGATATGTTTATAGTATTAATGTGCCTGATCAGATAATGTCTATCGAGGCGGAACAATCCATGGTGGTCATAAGCGCTGATAAGGTGCCTCAAGTAAAACCGGCCACTCCTGAAGATATTAAGAAACACAGGAAAGATACGATCCCTTCGAAAAAAATAGAGGGAAAACAGACAAGGATTAAAAAAACTACCGCGCACAAAAAAAAGAGTTCTCTTAAAAAAGGTAAGGACTTAAGTGGCAAGGTTGGCAAAAGTGGATTCGGTAGTCAGATCGATAATATGGGTTCAAAAGGCCTTGGTCATGAAATTGGTAGCGTAAGTGGAACTAAAGGTGGTGGTTCCGGTGGCAGCGGCGGCAGCGGCGGCGGTGGTTCCGGTGGCAGCGGCGGCAGCGGCGGCGGTGGTTCCGGTGGCAGTGGTTCCAGTGGCGGCGGCAGCGGCGGTTCCGGTGGTGGCGGCGGTTCCGGTGGCGGTGGTGGTGGTTCCAGTGGCGGAGGTTCCGGTGGCAGCGGTGGTGGTGGCGGCGGTGGCAGCGGTGGTGGCGGTGGGAGGTAGATTGAAGCTCCCCGCCGCAAGCAGCGGGGAATGCGCTCGCTTTTGCGATTCAACTTCAAAGTGCACCACATAAGCTAACCTGGATTATAGCTAAGACATGTACTACAGACAAACCTTGCCATGTCTAAAAAGAAGCCTCTTAAGTACAGAAAATTGCTCAAACAATTAATACTTTTTCCACAATAGCACAGTATGGCTACGCCTTATCTGTGGTCTATCGATTATTGTAAAACCATTCTGCTCGGCCACAGAAATGCATATTTCAAAATCCTTTTCCGGCACATGTCCCTTTGGTTCTGTTACCAGAAATTTCCCATTTGGTTTTATCGATTCGTATATCTCAGAAAAAAAGCCGGGAGCATCAGGAATTTCATGAACAACTGCAAAAGCAAGAGCAAAATCGATTTCTTCTGTAAGGTCATCTAAACAAAGTGAATTCCGATGACATATACGTGTTTCGATTCTATCCGACAGCCCTGTTTTACGGGCGCGTTTTTCGAGCGACCTAATCATCCTGTCCTGCATATCCACACATATAACCCTTCCATTTGAACCAACCATCCTGGCAATGGGTAAACTGAAAAATCCCATTGCACATCCCACATCCAGAACCTTCATACCATTTTCAATATAATGGCCAAGTATCTTTTGAGGATTTTGGAATAATTTTCTAATAGGGCTGGCAAGTAAATAACCAACCCACACAGGACACATTTTTTCAGCCATCTCTTTTCCTTTTTTTATTTATTTAAAAACCTATGCATTATAAATCTGCGCAAATGGAGCGGTAGTCTTGATTTTTATATAATATATGATTATAGTTTAAAATTATGAAAGAAAAAAATGAAAAAATACCGAATCCCAAAGAGCTTGAAAAGGAAATAAGTGAATTTTTGGCTAAAAAGTTCGGGAATAATGTTAAAATTGTATCTCCGATAGTTGTTCCTCAGAGAGTCACAGCGGAAAAGGAAGGAAAAGAGCCAAAAAAGAAAAAAAGACTGGATTTTGACTTAAAACCTGAAGATCTTATCTCCCACCTTGACCAATATATCGTTAAGCAGGATAAAGCCAAGGCCATTCTATCTACAAAAATTTGCACCCACTTCAATCGCATCAAACACGCACAAGATTCTCCGGAAAGCGTCAATGAAATAGTCGGCGGCATTAAGAATAATGTTCTTATGATCGGGCCTACCGGTGTCGGCAAGACGTACATGATTAAACTTATCGCAAAAAAAATCGGTGTTCCGTTTATCAAGGGAGATGCAACAAAATTCAGCGAAACAGGTTATGTTGGAGGGGACGTAGAGGATCTGGTTCGTGATCTGGTCAGAGAGTCTGACGATGATATTGAACTCGCTCAATACGGCATCGTATATATAGATGAATTAGACAAAATTGCATCAAGCCGCAACCTGATAGGGGCTGATGTATCACGAACAGGCGTGCAGCGTGCTCTGCTAAAACCGATGGAAGAAACCGATATTGATTTAAAGGTTCCACACGATCCTATTTCGATGCTTCAGGAAATCGAACGATATCGTAAAACAGGCAAACGTGACAAGCGTACCATAAACACCAAAAACATTCTGTTTATCATGAGCGGAGCCTTCGGCGACCTGTCCAAGATAATTAAAAAGCGTGTAGCCGAGCAGGGCATCGGTTTCGGCGCTTATATTACAAACCCAAAGGAACAAACCGAATTTCTGCAACAGGTAACACCTGAAGACCTGATAACATACGGATTTGAGTCCGAATTCGTGGGACGCCTGCCTATAAAGGCTGTTTTTGAAAAATTGACAGAAGAAGACCTTTACGAAATTTTAAAAAATCCCAACAACCCCATAATCCTTGGAAAAAAACTTGATTTTGCAGCATATGGCATTGAGGTTAAGTTCGAAGATGAAGCGCTCCGTATTTTATCAAAACGGGCTTTTATCGAAAACACCGGGGCCAGAGGTCTGGTAAGCGTCTTTGAAATGGCCCTGCTTTTGTTCGAAAAAAAATTGCCGTCAACTAATATTAAAAAATTCCCTGTAACCGCTTTTGTTGTTGAAAAACCTGAAAAAGCGCTTGAAACTATTTTATCACCTTTAAACGAAGAAAAGTTAACAGCAAGCTTTAACGAGCTTGCAGGCAAGGAAAAAGAATTTGTTAAAGAATATGTGCAAACAAACAGTCAGAGGTTGAGTAAAAGATACAATCTGACCATGACCCAGTCACGCATAGATATCGTCGCATCTTTTTACTGCAAACATATAATGGACATTGGACACGTTGTTGAAAAGATAAAAACTTTTTATGATGAAATTAAAAAAATAGAATTATTCTTTTTTCAAAATAGCGATATTAATATAGTTATGGAAGAAGATGCCGTTGACTTTATTATTAAACAGTTTATTAATTCCGGCATTAAACTTGAAGAATTCTACCAGCAGCTAATAATCGATTTTGAATTAGGGTTTAAACTTATTAGAGAAAAAACCGGGAAAAACCGTTTCTTCATTACAAAACAAGCCCTTTTAGGACCAGAGTCTTTTATAAGCAATCTTATTAAAGACGAACTTAAAAATTGATGGCGTCGTAAAAAGTCCCATCTACTGTGTTGTAGTATTTTTTCAGACCCTCGACATACTATGTGTATGCCTTCGGTCCTGAAAAACTACTACGCCTTGTATATGAACCTTTTTACTTAGCCATCTGCAGTTAAATTCGTTTTTTGTAAAAGGATAATAATACTTAATGATTGGAATATCAAAACTTTACTGCGGAACAGTCGAGCCGTCGGACGCACTTCGTTATGGACGTATGTCGTCACGACTACCTTCCCATCTTCTACAATTTTCCAAAGATAAACGACCGGTAGTTGTATGGAACATTACAAGGCGATGCAATTTAAAATGTGTGCACTGCTATGCGCATGCAAAGGATCTCTCCTTCAAGAACGAACTTTCCACAAAAGAGGGAAAAATTCTGCTGGATGATCTTGCGCAATTCGGCGTGCCTGTGATCTTATTTTCAGGTGGAGAACCGACGATCAGAAAGGATCTGCCTGAGCTTGCAGCCTATGCTGTCAGCAAAGGAATGCGGGCCGTAATATCCACAAACGGAACTCTTATATCGCAGAAAATGGCGCGCATACTAAAGGATATCGGTCTTTCATACGTAGGCATCAGCATTGATGGAATGGAAGAGATTAACGACCGTTTTAGAGGAGTTAAAGGCGCTTTCAATGCGGCTTTAGAAGGAATTAAAAATTGTAAAGATGCTGGAATTAAGGTAGGGCTTCGTTTTACAATTAACAGGTTTAATGCAGATGAAATTCCAAAGATATTCAAGCTGCTTGAAGATATGGAGATTCCAAGAGCTTGCTTTTATCATCTGGTTTATGCAGGACGTGGAACAGATCTTATTAAAGATGATTTATCCCATGATGAAACCAGGTCAACTGTTGATTTAATAATGGATCTTACAAAAAGGTTGCATGACGGTGGAAAGCCAAAAGAAATATTAACCGTTGATAATCATGCTGATGGTCCATACCTGTATTTAAGGCTTCTTAAAGAAAATCCCAGGCGGGCCGAAGATGTCCTTGAACTTCTCAAAATGAATCAAGGGAACAGCTCGGGCATAGGAATCGGCTGTGTTAGCTGGGACGGCAAGGTCCATGCCGATCAATTCTGGCGTCATCACAGTTTCGGAAATATCAAGGATCGTCCCTTTTCTGAAATCTGGACAGATACCTCGGAACCGCTTATGAGAAAGCTTAAAGAAAAGAAAAAACATGTAACAGGCAGATGCGCAACCTGCCGCTGGCTGGATATTTGCGCCGGAAATTTCAGGGTTCGTGCCGAAGCCACAGGGGATCTCTGGGCGCCTGATCCTGCATGCTATCTTAGAGATGAAGAAATCTCCTAAATAAAAAGGAATGACATATGCTATTCCCTGATTACAGGCCAAGACGTTTGCGGCAAAACGAGGCGTTTCGCCGAATGGTGCGCGAAACCGCCCTTTCAATAGATGACCTTATCTTTCCGCTTTTTGTTATTGACGGCAGAGGAGTTAAAAACCCCATACAATCAATGCCCGGTCATTATCAGTTATCAATAGACAATCTGGTCAAAACAGCCCAAAAGGCTTTTGATCTTGGCATTCCGGCTATTATGCTTTTCGGGATTCCGGACAAGAAAGACCCGCTTGCAACGAGCGCTTATGCAAAAAACGGAATCGTCCAAAAAGCAATAAAGACGCTGAAAAATAAAATCCCGGAACTTGTTGTAATAACCGATGTCTGTCTCTGTCAATACACAGATCATGGCCATTGCGGTATTGTGGACGGCCAGATCATAGATAACGACGCTACATTGGATCTTCTTGCTCGAACAGCTTTATCTCATGCAAGGGCAGGCGCCGATATGGTGGCCCCTTCAGACATGATGGACGGCCGCGTTGCTGAAATCCGCAATATGCTGGATGAAAACAGTTTCAGCAATATCCCAATAATGTCATACTCAGCCAAGTATTGCTCGGCCTACTACGGGCCGTTTCGTCACGCAGCCGACTCAGCCCCAAAATTCGGGGATCGCAGAACATATCAGATGGACCCCGCAAATGCTATTGAAGCAATCAGGGAAGTTACAATGGATATTGAAGAAGGGGCGGATATAATAATGATAAAGCCGGCCCTTCCTTATCTGGATATTATCTGCCGCATCCGGGATGAAATCGATCTCCCTGTTGCCGCATATAATGTCAGCGGCGAGTATGCAATGATAAAGGCTGCCGATAAAATGGGATGGCTGGACGGCAAAAAAGTTATGATGGAGACACTCACCTCAATCAAGAGAGCCGGCGCCGACATGATACTGACCTATTTTGCCATTGAAGCCGCAAAAGAGCTGATTAAAAAATGAACATCGAACATCGAACGTCCAACATCGAACGTTGAATGGGAAAAAATGTAACCTGTGAACGTTTACAAAATAACTTATCATGACAAAAAAATTAAATCATACATCAACCCCAAAGCCTCATCAACATGCTGAAAACAAAGAAGCATCTCTTAGGCTTGTAGCATGGGAAACTACGCGCAACTGCAACCTCTCCTGCAAGCACTGCCGCGCATCTGCAACTAAAGGCCCTTATACCGGAGAACTTGATACCCAGGCTTCTATCCGGCTTCTGGATCAAATAGCAACGCTTGGGAAGCCGATAGTTATTCTTACCGGCGGTGAACCCCTTTTACGTCCCGATATATTTGAACTCGCGAGTTACGGCACGAATAAAGGGCTCAGGATGGTTATGGCCCCCAATGGAACTCTGATAACAAAATCCAATGCAAAACTGATGGCCGATTCAGGCATTAAACGGGTAAGCATCAGTATAGACGGGGCCACAAAAGAAAGTCATGACAGCTTCAGGGGAGTAAGTGGGGCTTTTGAAGGAGCTCTCAACGGTATAGAGCTGATCAAGGAAGCAGGAGTGGAATTTCAGATAAACACCACTATTACAAAAACCAACCTTGACCAGATCCCCAGGATCCAGGAGCTTGCCGTAAAGCTCGGCGCGGTTGCCCACCATATTTTTCTTCTGGTTCCAACAGGCCGCGGCAAATATATTGTAGATCAGGAAATAAGTGCTAAAGAATATGAACGCACCTTGAACTGGTTTTATGACCAAAGGGAGAAAACTCCTCTGCAACTTAAAGCCACATGCGCACCACATTATTATCGCATACTCAGACAAAGGGCAAAAAAAGAAGGAAAGACGGTCACATTTAAAACTCACGGTCTGGATGCCGTTACCAGGGGGTGTCTTGGAGGCACAGGCTTTTGTTTTATTTCGCACAAAGGAATAGTGCAGCCGTGCGGTTTTCTCCAGCTTAACTGCGGAGATATTACAAAAACATCGTTCGCGGATATCTGGAAGAATTCAGAAATCTTCAAATTATTGCGCGATGCCAATAATTTGAAGGGCAAATGCGGAAAGTGTGAATTCAAAAAAGTATGTGGCGGCTGCAGAGCAAGAGCTTATGAGGCAACCAAAGACTTTCTGGCTGAAGAACCGCTTTGCAATTACCAGCCGGTCTCATCTTGAAGGGGAATAAAGATAGCCTGTATACAACGATGGATTAATCATCATGTTTGCAATCTCTTTAACGGATGACTCTGCAATAAACTTCAGGATGGAAAACTTCTTCTTCGGCGCATAAACAGCAGAAATCTTCCCCTTAATCCCGCCCATGCGGCCAGCCCATTCTATTGCGTCTTCGAGATTCCCAAGACGGTCGATGAGCCCAAGATTTTTTGCCTCCTCTCCGGTAAAAATACGTCCGTCAGCGATCCCTTCCACTTTAGATAAATCCATCCCTCTTCCATTAGCAATATCCACAATAAATTGTTTGTGAATCCGGTTGGATAAATTTTGGAGGATACTTCTTTCATCCTTTGTCATCTCACGAACCGGAGAGCCGATATCTTTGTACTGGCCGCTCTTGACGACAACAGGGACCATGCCGATTTTATGGAGGAGGTCCTGAAAATTTACAAAACCCATGATAACGCCTATGCTGCCGGTTATAGTGCCTGGATTCGCAACAATGCCGTCGGCGCCTGCGGCGATATAATAACCCCCGGATGCGGCAACAGCGCCCATAGAAGCTATAACCTTCTTTGTCTTGACTGTTTTTCTGATTTCCCTGAAAATTTCCTGCGCAGGCCCGACAGCGCCGCCGGGAGAATCGATGCGAATTACTATAGCCTTGATGGAACTGTTTTCACGAAAACGTTTAAGACTATGAATTATATCCTTAGAAGAAGTAATATTGCCGGTTAACTCAACTATTCCGACCTTTTCTCCTCCTGATTTTAAAAGATCGTCAAAATCAGCATCCTTTGTAGCAAGCATAAAGACCAGGGATAAGCCAATAAAAGCCGTAACCATTATTGATGAAAAGATCAGAATAAAAAAAAGATATGGATGGCGTCTGGAAAACATGAAATTAATCCTGACAAATAAAATAGTTATCCTTACTGCTCATTTGATTCATTCTGAAGATTCTCGCGCAGGATATCTCCAAAAGCAGATGTTGCGGGACTCATGTTATCTATATATTCACCTAAAAGCGCCTTGTCATCCTCGATATCAAGCCGCTTGATTGAAAGACCAATTCTTCTTTCCTCGCCGTTAATATTCATAACCTTTGCTGTTATGACATCGTTGATATTGAATTTCCCAACAGGGGTTTTTATTTTTTCGGCGCTGATTTCAGATACATGCACAAGACCTTCAATTCCTTCTTCCAATTCCACAAAAACCCCAAAATCGGTTATATTTGTAACTGTGCCCGTAATCTCTTTTCCAACCTCATAACGCTCTGCCACAGTTGTCCAGGGATCTGTTTCGAGCTGTTTGATTCCAAGAGAAAACCTTTCGTTCTCCTTTTCAATATCAAGAACTATAGCCTGAATTACATCCCCTTTACTATACAGCTCGGACGGATGTTTTATCCGCTTGGTCCAGGAAATATCCGAGATATGAACAAGGCCGTCGATTCCTTCATCTATGCCGACAAAAAGGCCAAAATCGGTTATATTTTTGACTTTTCCCTCAATGGTTGTCCCGACAGGATACTTTTCACTAATTACATTCCATGGATTTGGAACAACCTGTTTCATCCCGAGTGAAATGCGTCTGTTCTCAGGTTTTATATCAAGTACTACAGACTCAACAGCATCTCCAATAGATACGACCTTGGAAGGATGGCGAATCTTTCTGGTCCATGACATCTCAGAAACATGAATCAGCCCCTCAATGCCCTCCTCCAATTCTACAAATGCGCCATAATCTGTCAGGCTGACAACCTTGCCGGTAATACGGGAGCTGACCGGATATTTTTCTGTAACGGTTGCCCAGGGGTCCTCGGTAAGTTGTCTCATGCCGAGCGAAACCCTTTCTTTTTCAAGATCAAAGCTCAATATCTTAACGGTTATCTTATCGCCAACTGAAAAAAGTTCTGAAGGATGTTTAACACGCCCCCACGAAATGTCCGTAATATGCAGCAGACCATCAACACCGCCAAGATCAACGAATACGCCATACTCGGTAATATTCTTTACAATACCTTCAACAACCTTGCCTTCATGTATGGATTCAAGAGTTGCAGATCTTTTAGATTCGCGTTCCAGCTCAAGAATAACCCGTCTGGACAAAACTATATTGCTGCGCTTTCGATTATATTTTAAAATTTTAAATGTAAAAGTCTTCCCTACCATCTCGTCGAGATTGCGGATAGGGCGCAAATCAGCCTGTGATCCTGGCAAAAAGGCCTGCACTCCGATATCCACGGAAAAGCCGCCCTTTACACGGGCTAAAATAACCCCTTCGATAGTTTCGTCGTTATCGTAAGTGCTCTTAATGTCTTCCCATATCTTTACCTTTGCGGCCTTTTCTTTTGAAAGGACAACGCGTTCTTCCTCTTCATCCCAGTATTCAACCATTACCTCAACATCGTCTCCAATAGAGGCGTTAATATTACCATGATCATCCTTAAATTCCTGAATCCGTATTTGCCCCTCTGATTTATAGCCGATGTCAACAAGCACATAATCCTTGTCAACCGCAATTATCCTGCCGGTAACAAGTTCTCCTTCTTCGAAACGCTTAAAGCTTTCAGCGTACATATCATCATAGTTTTTCTCGCGGTCGCCGGAGTCTTGAACATCTTTTGACGGTTGATCATCAACAGGCTGATCAGATTTTAACTCATCGTTTTGCTGTTTAACCTCTTCACCAGTCTGCTCTTCGCCAGTCTGCTCCGTACCAGCCTGGTCCGCCAAATCGTTTTTGTCTGTTTTTTCGGTTGAATTGTTTTCTTCAAAATTATCCATTAACCAATATTCCCCCTTAACATGTATTTAATGTCGCAACCAATAAGAGATTGCATAATCTTACTTTTATAACAACTTAATATTAAAAAAACAACCTAATATTCACTTAAGCTGTTCCGCAGCATCTGCGCAAAAACGAAGTTCTTGATATACCTCTGGTCTCTGAACACCTAACACATGCATTTGCCTATATGTGAAAGCATAAGCTCGACCACTTCGTCTGCGGAAAGATAGGTTGAATCTACTATTATAGCATCATCAGCCGGTTTTAATGGGGCCAGAGACCTGGTCCTGTCATTTTCATCCCGTTGGTTGATATCCTGTTCGATTTCATCTATTGTCAGGGAGGTTTTTGACGACAATTCCTTATAACGCCTTAATGCCCTTGTTTTGCATGATGCATCTAAAAAAAATTTTATGTCGGCGCTTGGAAACACGACAGTGCCCATGTCGCGTCCCTCAAACACAACGCCTTTCCCGTTACCCATATTCCTTTGCAAATCCAGAAGATATCTCCTTACAACCGGCCTTGCGGAAACAGCCGAGGCAAGCATCGAAATTTCAGAATTTCTTATTTGATCTGTGATGTCTTTATTATTTGAAAATAGACGGGATCCTTCTTCTGCAAATACGAATTTTAAGTCCAGAGACATGCATAAATTTTCAAGTCCAACATCGTCATCATGGCTCAATCCTTTAGATTTTGCTTCAAATGCAACCCCCCTGTAAAGAGCTCCTGTATCAATATATCTGTAACCAAGCCTTTTTGCCAGGCTCCGGCTTACCGTGGTTTTACCCGCCCCTGCCGGACCATCTATTGTGATAAGGAGAGGTTGCATAATACCTTCTCAAGCGTCTTAATAAAACGAATATTCTCATTACGAAGCCCGACATTAATTCTAATATAGTGAGGATAACCATAAGATGTCATGGACCTGACAATAACCCCCTGCCTGAGCATCTTTTCAAAAATCTCATCAGCATCTTTTTCAACATCGATCAGAAAAAAATTTGCCTGGGAAGGAAAATATTTAATTCCCAGCCTTTCAAGAGAATCGTATAAGAAATCTAAACCTTCTTGAACAAGATCTACAGTCTTTTGCAAAAATTTTTTATCTTCAATGGCCGCAATAGCGGCTACCTGGGCCAGCGAATTTGCATTAAAGGGCAGTCTTATCCTGTTTATCAGATCCGCTATTTCCTGGGGCATTATTCCATAGCCGATTCTAAGACCTGCCAGGCCATAAGCCTTGGAAAAAGTACGAAGCGTAACTATAGCTACATCTGCATTAAGATAATCAATGCTTCTTGCGCATTTTTTATCTTGAACAAATTCGATATATGCCTCGTCTACCACAACAACTACTTCGGGAATACCTTCCAGAAAGGTTTCAAAATCGGTTTTAGAAAAAACGGTTCCGGTTGGATTGTTGGGATTGCACAAAAAAACCATGCGGGTTTTTGGAGTAATCCTGCTTTGTATGCTGTTTAAGTCAATTGAAAGTGAATTCAACGGCACATATACAGGGATAGCTCCAACGCTACGGATCATTATATCGTACATAACGAATGAGGGCCACGGCATAACCACCTCATCGCCGGCTTGCGTTAATGTTGTTGTAAGCATGCCTATAATCTCATCAGAACCGTTTCCTAAAACAATATTCCCCTGTCTGATTCCCAGACTTTCAGAGATTTTTTTTGTTAAATCATGACCGCCAGCATCAGGATAGCGGTTAACGTTTTCAATGGCTCCCTTAATAGCCTCAACCGCCTTGGGAGACGGTCCCAGGGGGTTTTCATTTGAAGCAAGTTTTATGGAATCACTAATGCCGTATTCCCTCTCAAGCTCTTTAAGAGGCTTGCCCGGAGAATACGGCTGTATTGATAGTATATAATCGGGAATTTTCAGGCTCATTTTTCTATACCTTTATTCGTTGTGTATTGCCGCCTTTCTACCCTGTTCAATAGCCTCCATATTAAGAGGTATAAATTTAGGTTTTTTTGCAAACTCCTTTTTGACGGATTCCTTCATTAAGTCAAAATCAACTACTTTGCTGCGCGCAACAAAAGCGGCAAGGGCTACAATATTTGCGGCTCTTACATTGCCAAGCTCCTTGGCAATATCATTAACAGGGACTATAAGTTCATCAACATCGCTGCGCTGTGATCTAATTGGAATCAATGAACTGTTAATCAATATAACACCGCCCGGCTTCACCATTGGCGCAAATTTTTCCAAAGAGGGCCGGTTCATGGCGACAAGATGCATCGGATTTCTAATTATCGGCGAACCAATCGGTCTGTCGCTGATAACAACCGTACAGTAAGCTGTTCCGCCACGCATTTCAGGGCCATAGGAAGGAATCCATGCCACCTCAAAACCTTCCTCCATGGCTGTATGCGCAAGAATCTTCCCGATTAGAAGTATCCCCTGCCCGCCAAAACCGGCAAACATCACCTCGCTTTGCATTCTTGCCTCCTCAATCTTTTTTTCCTGTTTCATTCAGGCGTTTTAAATTCACCAAGCTTATAATAAGGAAGTAATGTCTCTTCTGCCCACTTTATTGCCTGCACCGGAGTAAGTCCCCAGTTTGTTGGGCATGTGCTTACAACCTCCACCAAGCTAAAGCATCTGCCTTCCAGTTGATACTGAAATGCTTTTTTGACGGCTTTCTTTGCCCTGACAATATACTTTGGCTTTATTACCGATTGCCTTGTAATATATCCGGGTGTTTCAAGAGCCGAAAGCAATTCCGCCATCTTTATCGGCATACCGCACTCTTCAACCTTGCGCCCAAAAGGAGAAGTGGTTGTGCGCTGCCCGAGCATGGTGGTTGGCGCCATCTGCCCACCCGTCATGCCATAGACAGCATTATTTACAAAGATGGTTGTAAACTTTTCCCCCCGGTTTGCGGCATGAATTATCTCTCCCATTCCAATGCTTGCCAGGTCGCCGTCACCCTGATAGGTAAAAACGATTAAATCCGGTCTGACTCTCTTTATCCCTGTAGCCATAGCCGGCGCACGACCGTGGGCCGCTTCCTGAAAATCAAAGGTAAAATAGTTATAAGCCAAAACCGCGCACCCAACAGGCGCAATACCGACGGTACGACCCTTGATGCCCAGTTCATCGATCACTTCGGCTACCAGCCTGTGTATTATGCCATGGGTACATCCAGGGCAGTAATGGGTATGCTTGTCAGAAAGAGCTTCCGGTTTTGAAAATGTCTTGCCCATTGATATTTATGCTCCTTTACAAAAAAGATTTAACAGCTTCGATAACCTCTTCCGGAGTCGGCACATCGCCGCCACACTTCCCATACCATCTGACAGGAAGTTTACCTTTAACAGATCTCTCCACATCCTCCACCATCTGTCCCATGCTCATCTCTATGCTCACAACTACCTTGCAGCTTTCTTTGGAAGCAGCTTCATATATGGCTTTTTCAGGAAATGGGAAAAGAGTTTGAGGCCTTACCATTCCAACTTCAAGCCCTTCATCTTTCATATTATCTATGGAGGTTTTGCATACTCTGCTCATTGTTCCATAACTTACAATGAGCGCCTTGTAATCAGACTCTATATTATAAAGTTCGTATCTTATCTCCTCCTGCTTCATCCGGTCATACTTGGCTTTTAACATAAGATTATGTTCGTTTAGCTTGCCTGCATCCAGAAAAAGAGACTTTACAAGGTTGCGCTTGTTGCTTCCGCGTGTGTCCATTCCGTTTGTAGCCCATTCATCCTTGTTGGTCGGCTCTGACTTGAGGTGATCAGGAAATTCTACCGGTTCCATCATCTGGCCTATCAAGCCGTCGCCTAAAAGCATCACCGGGTTGCGATACTTTTCCGCAAGAGGAAAGGCAAGCATTACCATCTCAACGGCCTCCTGAACACTTGCGGGCGCCATGACAAGCAACCTGTAGTCGCCATGCCCTCCGCCTTTTGTTGACTGGAAGTAATCAGCCTGGGATGGAAGTATTCCTCCCAGTCCGGGACCGCCTCGCATAATATTTACAAACACGGCCGGGCACTGGGCGCCGGCAATATAGCTGATCCCTTCACTCATCAGGCTTATCCCTGGGCTCGAGGAGGTAGTAAAAACCCTGGCACCGCACGCTGACGCTCCAAAAAGCATATATGAAACCGCAACTTCGCTTTCTCCCTGCAAAAACACTCCGCCGACTTCAGGCATCCGGCGGGACAGGTATTCTGCAACTTCGGATTGAGGAGTAATAGGATAGGCAAAATAATTAAGACATCCAGCCCTTATCGCAGCCTCTCCGATAGCTTCGTTCCCTTTCATTAATATCTTTCCCATAATATTCCTTTGTTTATGCCGGCTGCTTCGGCCTGTCTTCGATCTCTTCGGTTATGGTTATGGCAACATCCGGGCACATAATGCAGCATGTTGCGCAAAAAATACAATCTTCGGGGCGTGCCTGATATACGGGGAAATAGCTCTTTGTGTTGATTTCTTCAGACAGTTCCAAAACCTTTTTAGGGCATACGGCCACACATAGCCCGCACCCTTTACATCTGTTGCTATCGATATAATGCTTATATGCCATATATTTTACTCCATTTTTGAAGCAAGAGAAAAAGACCTTTTCCACGGCGGGACAAGCTGCCTTTCTATTAATAATACCGGACAGGTAAAATGTTTAATATCTATTTCCGGCATCAGCTCTGCCGCGACTGTAACAAACTTTAAAGGTAATCCGCTTTCCTTTGATAATCCCAATGCAAAATCATAACCTGTGTATATGTCCTTAACAGTTGTTTCATCGATAAGATTTGCATTGCCGATAATGCCGCTTATAGATAACCTTGAGGCCCTTTCTATCTCATAGCGAATCTTTAAACACCCTCCAGTGGTGTCTGTAAAGGGTCTAAATGGATTTACGACCTGAAGCACATGAATTTTCTTGCCGCTTAACGCAGCGCCAAGCGCTGCAAGCACATTTACGCCGACATCATCACCGCCCGTGTCAAGCAATGTAAGCTGGCTTGGTTGCCTGATCATCCCCGACACAACAGGGCTCAGGATGGGAAGATCGGCCTGCATATACTGCTGTGGAGGCACAACAACCTCGATCCCAAGTTCAGCAAGCCGTGCCTTTGCCTCACGTGTTCTAAAATAAGGATTAACCAGATCAAGATCTGCGATACGAACCTCTAACCCGGCCCGCTTACGATTCACGGCAAGATTGATGGAAACCTCGGTCTTTCCGCTACCGTAGTTTCCAACAATTATAACAATGCCATCCAGATCGATTTCCACCCTGCTAACCCCTCCCTGGTTGAGCTTTGGCTCAATCAGGGTGATAGTTCCAAATATCAGCCTGTTAAAAATGCCAAATACTATTTTCAATTTCTATTGATGTCAAGGTGTTTCACGCAGCTCAATTTTGTAAAGGCCTTTCCTACTTTACTATCTTGAGAATCTCCTTAAATCTTTCTCCTGCAGCCTTCTTCAATAATTGAAGCTCCCCGCCGCAAGCAGCGGGGAATCTTCGACCGTAAGGAAGTTTGCTATTTTTGGATTCGCTCGCTAACCCCGCCGCAAGCAGCGGGGAATGCGCTCGCTTTTGCGGTTCAATAAATCCATAGCAGTCTGATAAATACAGATATGAGTTTCAATGCCTGCGATTAAAACCTGTTGCCTGTTTAATTCTGTTCAAGTTCAAGGAAGGCGATCCGCCTTATGTAGATTAACCGGAGGAATATATAGAATATTTCGAGGATTAAAAATCGAGCCTGACACCGACACAAAGTGACAGGTAGTGACACGCAGTGACACGCAGTGAAGCATCAGCGCTAACCATCAGCGCTAACCATCAGCGCTCAATCCGGCAAAAGGGGGTAACAGGGGCCCTCTCTCCGGGCTAAAGCCTCCAGTATGTTATATTCATTTTCTTTGCCCTGCCAAAGGCGGGGCTAAAGGCCCCTTTAACATCTATAACAATGGGCGCTTTGCCCTGGCATAAACCGGCAATTTTTGAAAGGCCAAGTTTCTTATAAAATCTGTGCCCAACCGTTACTATAACCGCATCAACCATACTTTGCATGGTCTCCATGCTTTGCAAATCAAACCTGTAATATTCTTTAGCCTCTTTTGCATCTGCAAGAGGATCGTGCACCAAAACTTTAATCCCGTAAGTTTTAAGCTCATGTACTATATCAACTGCCCTGCTGTTTCTGATATCCGGTATATCTTCCTTGAAAGTAACCCCTAAAACAGCGACCTTTATGGCCCCAGCCCGTTTCCCGGCCAACACAAGCAGCTTTACGGTCTGCTCAGCCACATATTTGCCCATGCAGTCGTTTATCCTGCGGCCTGCCAGTATCATTTCAGGATGGTATCCAAGCGACTCGGCCTTAAAGGTCAAATAGTACGGATCAACCCCTATGCAGTGTCCTCCAACAAGGCCGGGCTTAAATGGAAGAAAGTTCCATTTTGTTCCGGCAGCTTCAAGAACCTCCTCAGTATCTATTCCCATTTTATGAAAAATCATCGCAAGCTCATTGACAAGGGCTATATTTATATCCCTTTGCGTATTCTCAATAACCTTTGCTGCTTCAGCCACCTTGATCGAAGAAACAGGGTGTATGCCGGCCTTTACCACCCTTCCGTAAACATCGGATAAAAGCCCGGTCGTATCCTGATTAGATCCTGAAACGATCTTTACTATGTTTTCAAATGAATGCTCCTTATCCCCGGGATTTATACGTTCAGGCGAATAGCCTACCGTAAAATCAGCGCCATACTTAAACCCTGACTCGCTTTCCACAATGGGAATGCACACCTCCTCTGTAGCTCCGGGATATACTGTAGATTCAAACACTATGCATGACCCTTTCCGCATGTATTTGCCGACAGTTGCCGAGGCCCCGCAAAGCGGCTTTAAATCCGGAATGCGATGCTCGTCGATCGGCGTGGGCACGGCAACAATAATAAGCCTGCACAAGGAAAGATTTTCAGATTTGCTTGTAAACAGTATCTTTGCGCCGCGCAGAGCCTCCTTTGAAACTTCCATTGTCCGGTCAAGGCCGAACTTGAGCTCCTTAATTCTATCAGATTTAAGATCATAGCCGATCACTTCAAAATGTTTCGACATGCTGACTGCCAGAGGAAGTCCTACATATCCCAGACCTACCACGGCAATCTTATCCTTACGTGCAATCAAAGAATCAAATGTTACCATTTGTTATTCTCCAGCCCTACTTTTTTACCACGAAGCGAGGGTTAAAGGTTCACGGTTCACGGTTCATAGGTTCATAGGTTATTGGTTCTCTGACCTCTGATCTCCGACCTCTGTCTTTTCTAATCCTTATCCAGCCCAAATACACTGTGAAGAACACGCACCGCCAGCTCCGCATACTTTTCTTCTATTATACAGGAAATCCTGATCTCTGATGTGCTTATCATAAGAATATTAATATTTTCACCGGCCAGAACTGCAAACATCTTTGACGCTACTCCTGAATGGCTCCTCATCCCAACGCCGGTAATAGATACCTTTGCGATATTTTCGTCGCCAAATACCTTTTCAGCGCCGATCTTCTCTGCCACCTGCTTTTCTATTTCCAGCGCCTTCTCAAAATCCTTTTTTGAAACAGTAAATGTAAGGTCAGTCAGCCCTTGGGCGCGGGTGTTCTGAATAATCATATCCACCAGTATTTTCGCGTCAGCAATGGGTAAGAAAATCTTTGCAGCCACCCCGGGTTGATCCGGAACCTTTTTCAGGGTTATACGGGCGGTATCTTTGTTGTGAGTTATACCTGACACGATTAGACGTTCCATGTCAGAATCTTCCTTAACAACCATTGTACCTTCCTCCTCGCTGAATGATGACCTTACATGCACAGGAACATTATATTTTTTGGCAAATTCAACGGATCGAATTTGCAACACCCTGGCGCCAAGGCCTGACATTTCAAGCATTTCATCATAAGAGATTGCGCTGAGTTTTCTTGCCTTCTCGCAGATATCGGGGTCCGCAGTATATATGCCGTCCACATCTGTAAATATTTCACATTTGTCCGCTTTAAGCGCCGCAGCTATTGCCACAGCAGATGTGTCTGAGCCGCCACGTCCAAGAGTCGTTATGTTGCCTTCCGTGTCACATCCCTGAAATCCTGCCATCACTACTATATTACGTTTTTCAATAAGCTTCTTTATACGATCGGCTCCTATTTCAATGATACGGGCACCGCCATAATTGCGGTTGGTAATAATTTCCGCCTGATACCCAAGTATGGATTTAGCCGGATAACCCATTGATTGCAAAGTCATCGCCAGAAGAGCTGCTGTTGTCTGCTCACCTGTGGCGAGCAAAACATCCAGCTCGCGCTTATCTGGTGAAAGAGTAACCTGATTTGCCATGTCAATCAGGCCGTCCGTAATACCTGCCATGGCTGAAAGTACAACAACTATGTTATTGCCCTGGTCAAAGGTTTTTGCGACCCGCTTTGCTACATTACGGATCCGCTCAAGATCGGCCACTGAAGTGCCGCCGAATTTTTGTACTATTATGCCCATGCTTTTGCAATCCTTTCAACAAGAGCGCTCACTTCCGGAACATTTGCGGATATGGTAAGCTTTCGTGACTCCTCATTTAATATCTCAAAATGTATAGTCAAATATTCGGCTAAAAAATCTTTACTCAGTTTATCAGCCCATTCAACAACAACTACGCCTTTGCCATGAAGTATTTCATACAGCCCGATATCTTCGAAATCAACAGGCTCTTCTATTCGATACAGATCGACATGGAATAGAGGATATCGGCCGGGATATTCATTTATCAAAACATATGTAGGACTGGTTATATAGTAATCGTCCGGAACTCCAAGACCCATGGCCAAGCCCTGGACAAATGAAGTCTTCCCGCTTCCAAGATCACCGGTTAAACATATAACTGTTCCGGCTGAAATCGATGTTCCTATCTTTTGTCCCAGCAACTGAGTTTCTTCAAGACAGCGAGTTATTACTTGAATCCCGGCAAAATGTGACATTTCTCAAAGCTCAGACTTCATCAGTCTGCCGATCTGCTCAGGTACAGCCCTCATAACATCGGTCGCCAGAAAACCAAAAGGACCGGTCTTATTCGCTATGGCATCAGCGGCTGTTCCATGCAGAAATACGCCGGCATGTGCGGCTGTTTCAGGAGAATAACCCTGAGTCACAAGACCTGCTATCATTCCTGTCAGCACATCGCCCATTCCTCCGGATGCCATACCTGAATTGCCTGTAGGATTGATAAAAACTCCGCCATCCGGATGGGCTATTATTGTCCTCGCCCCTTTAAGCACCACATGGACATTGAACCTTTCCGCAAAATCCCTTGCGCAACCCACACGATCTTTCTGTATATTTTTGGCGGTTGAATCAATAAGTCTTGCCATCTCTCCGGGATGAGGAGTCAATATAACCGGAACTTTCAAGTTTTGTAAAATCTTTGCGTGACCTGCCAGACTGTTTATCCCATCTGCATCAATAACGATCGGCGCCGTGCTTTCCTGAATGACCCGACGGATAAGACTCTTTGTTTCAACAGCGCTTCCAAGGCCGGGCCCTATGGCAAGGCACCTTTTGCCTGAAAGCAGCTCCATAATGGCATTAAATGATGATTCACCCAGCATGCCGTCTTTGGTCTCAGATAACGGGCATGTCATTGCTTCAATACACTGGGATTCCAAAATATGATTTAAACTACTTGGGATTCCCAGGGTAACAAGCCCTGCTCCCGTTCGCATGGCAGACATGGCTGTCATTGCCGCAGCGCCGGTTTTCCCCGGCGATCCCGATATCAAGAGCAGATGACCTGTGTTGCCCTTATGTGCATCAGAGTGTCTTGTGGCTAATTTTAAATAATCGCTGATCAAACTGGAAGTTAATAGATATTGCCTGGGGCCGACTTCTTCAGCAATATGGGGCGGTATTCCGATTTCCACTATTTCGAGATCCCCGGTATAATTTGCGCCGGGAAAGAGAATCTGCCCTATCTTTGCAAATGCAAAGGTTGCAGTAGTATTTGCGCGAACACAAACTCCACATGGCTGACCAGTATCTGAATCCAGACCGGATGGTATGTCCACAGCAAAAACCGGTTTGTTTAAGCTGTTGATAAACTCGATGATTCCCCTGAAATATCCCTTTACTTCTGATTTCAGCCCTGTTCCGAGTATGGCGTCAACCCATATCTCCTGGTGAACCATAGAAGTTCTATGCGTTGATAAAGCCTTCCTGTCAGGAATTTCGATAACAGGTATACTTAAAGGGTCTAACAGCTTCAGGTTTGCGGCAGCATCACCCTTAATCTTAGCCCTTTTTGATAGAAGATATACGGTCGTTTTAATGCCCTTTTGGGCAAGATAACGGGCTATAACAAAACCATCTCCACCGTTGTTGCCGCGCCCTGCCACAATACCGACCTTTTTATTTTTAATCCCGCCGAACTTTTCAAAAAGAATTTGTGTTGCGCCCCGGCCGGCATTCTCCATTAGAACCCTGCCGGGGATACCGAACGATTCGATAGTAAGTTGATCCATTTTCTGCATTTCGCTGGCTGTTACAAGATACATAGTCAACCTTCCTATATAGACTTTCAGATAATTCATTTCACAAGGCTAGAGGGAGGACTTCGAGTAAGGCGTACATGTTAGTACGTCGTCGAGAAGGCCGACCGATAACGCAGTGAAATTATTTATCTGAAAGTCTATAGTTCCTTTATCAATCTCGCCATTTCCCTGACCGCCTTTTCCATTCCCACAAGAACCGCCCTTGAAACAATACTGTGGCCAATGCTGAACTCGTCAATTTCTTTAAGGCCCTTAAAAGCTTTTATGGTTTTATAACAAATTCCATGACCGGCATTAACGCCAAGTTTAAGTTTATTAGATAGCTTGACTGCATCAATTATTTTAGAAAAGGTTTTTTCTTTTTTGGCGGTGGTTGTCGCGTCACAAAATGATCCTGTATGGATTTCAACCATATCGGCATTTGCCTGGTAAGCCAACTTTATCTGGTCAGGATCCGGATCAATAAAGATACTGACAGGAATACTGCTGTCTTGGAGTAAGGCAATAGTTTCAGAAACAACACTTTTGTGAACAATCAAATCCAGCCCCCCTTCGGTTGTCAGCTCCTCCCTTTTTTCAGGCACCAGTGTCACAAGATCAGGTTTTATATCGAGAGCAATCCCAACCATTTCAGAGGTCGAAGCCATTTCCAGGATAAGCTTTGTCTGCACAACCTGTCGCAGAATTCTGACATCCCTATCCTGAATGTGGCGTCTATCCTCCCGAAGGTGAACCACAATACCATCTGCTCCTGCTAATTCAGCCAGCACTGCTGCTGCCACAGGCTCAGGGTAATGTATCTTCCTGGCCTCCCTTAATGTTGCAATATGATCAACATTTACAGCTAATCCAGCCATTAACAAGCCTCCTGTATATAAAAAGATTTGATAACAATAATTCGTAAAACAGGGATTAAGGATCAAGGATTAAAGGTCTCCTTAACACTTAACTGTTGAGTGCCACGACATCGTAGACACTTAAAAGTGCCATGACATCGTGGACACT
>JACKQG010002714.1_pt1 | contig 22683 bp, 24 predicted proteins | sample 8237621 | NCBI WGS metagenome assembly JACKQG01 (sample SAMN15677084, study PRJNA649215) | marine metagenome | biome: marine; feature: Black Sea; material: saline water; isolation source: suspended particulate matter (SPM) from the Black Sea western gyre | collected 2013-06-09/2013-06-10 | depth... | reverse complement strand
GTTAGGCTCAAATTTCAATCCTCGAAATACTCAATGTATTCCTGTGGTTAAAATATTCGCCTTCCTTGAACTCGAACAAAATTGAGCATTTTTCAAAGGTCTCTCTGATTCTGGCCGGCGTTGGCAATGTCTCATGGTGACAGCCGGAATTGAAGCCATCGTGAGTATCCCTTGATTTCCGAAACAAGAAGATATATCCTGAAATGATTGCAGAATACTCCAACTCATACTCATAGCGGATTGTTGCGACATGGCTCGGGATAGAAAGATAAGAATAGGCATTGTTGGTATCGGAAATTGCGCGGCCTCTCTCCTCCAGGGAATTGAGCACTATCGTGAAAACCCGGACGGATACGACCACGTGGGGTTGATGCACTATAACTTGGGCGGATATTTTCCGGGAGACATCGAGGTCGTAACCGCCTTTGACGTTGATAAGAGAAAAGTGGGAAAACCGGTTGACCAGGCCATCAAGGCCAGGCCCAACTGTGTTTACACCATCAGAGAATCGATCGCCAAGAGCGATGTCACGGTCAAGATGGGACATATCCTGGATGGTATTTCCGAGCATATGAAGAGCTACCCCGAGCATCGTACATTCCTTCCCTCTGAAGAGGCGCCTGTGGACGTTGCCTCAGAACTTGAGAACAGCAAGGCTGAAGTACTCCTTAATTACCTCCCGGTGGGTTCCGTGCAGGCGACGCGGTATTATGCAGAATGCTGTCTGGATGCCAACGTCAGCCTGATAAACTGCATTCCGGTTTTTATCGCCTCCGATACCAAATGGGCAAAACGATTTAAAGATAAAGGGATCCCCTGCGTAGGGGACGACATAAAATCCCAAATCGGCGCCACTATTATTCACCGGACACTCGCCAAACTCTTCACGGATAGAGGTATCAGACTGGATAAGACCTACCAGCTCAACACCGGAGGAAACACTGACTTCCTGAATATGTTGAATCGCAGCCGTTTGGAAGGAAAAAAGATTTCCAAGACAGAGGCCGTGCAATCCCAGTTGGACCGTCCCATGGAAGAAGAGGACATTCACATCGGACCCTCCGACTACGTGCCCTGGCAAAACGATAATAAGGTCTGTTTCATCCGGATGCAAGGCCGGGGCTTCGGAGGCGTTCCCATGGACCTGGAGCTGCGGCTGTCTGTCCAGGATTCTCCCAATTCGGCTGGCGTTGCAATTGATGTTATCCGATGCTGCCGGCTGGCTCGTGATCGAGGTATAGGGGGACCCTTGACGAGCATATCCGCTTTTGCCATGAAACATCCTCCGCAGCAGCTCAGCGACAACAAGGCAAAGCATCTGACTCAGCAATTCATTGACGGGGCCATCGAGCGATAGGGACGCTCTGGATCAAATAGATATGTGTGGGGCGCTACCGTATGTTACAGAAAATGGTCGGGAAAAGAATTCAAGAGCCTCTCACCGCCATTGCCCAAACCCTGAGTCGCCACAAAATAACACCTAATATCCTCACCCTCTCTGGCCTCATCATCAACTCTATCGGCGCCTATCTTTACTACCGAGGATACATGGTCGCCGGGGGAATTATCATCCTTTTTGCAGGTCTCTTCGATATGCTTGACGGCGCCGTTGCACGGGCCGCAGGAAAGGCATCCAAGTTGGGCGGGTTTCTTGATTCCGTGGTGGATCGCTATTCGGACTTCCTCATATTTGGAGGGGTTCTTGCGTATTTTGCCAGGAACGGAGACTTCTCTATGACGATACTCCTGGTGGTGATCATGTGCGGGACATTTTTGATAAGTTATGTCCGCGCACGGGCAGAACTGATTATTCCGAAATGCTCGGTCGGGCTCATGGAAAGACCGGAGCGTATCATTGTCTTGGGGGCAGGTTCTATTTTTGGTTTTCTCAATGCTGCACTGTGGTTTCTGGCCATCACGACACACATCACCGCGCTTCACCGTATTTATTATACCCGCGAGGCGGTGAAGGCCGCACGGCAGTAGGCATTGAGTTCACCCAGTATTGCCCAGATGACATCCGAATAGAGGGCCATCCGGTCTCAGGAGCTAAAATTTGTCATAATGAGCAAATTCGCTGATCCCGCGGCGTGTGGGTGCTGTAGGGCCATGCGCGGGGTAGCCTAGGGGAATGAGTGCCACCAGTTCATAACCCTCGGGTACCTCCAGGACCTCTTTGGCCCTGTTGTGGTCAAACAGGCCTGCGATCACCGTTCCCAGACCGAGATCGTAGGCCGTCAGGCACAGCGTCTGGATAGCGATACCCAGGTCGAACATAAACCAGTCACCGAACTTCGTGGTCGCCTGGTCCATGTAATACCCCGGGAAGTAAGAAAATGGGAGGTAAGAAAATGGTACGGCGAAACAAAATCGACCTCAATTCCGATGTGGGAGAGAGCTTCGGGATTTACAAAATCGGCCTCGACGAGGAAGTGATCCCTCTTATCAGTTCCGCCAATATTGGATGTGGATTTCACGCAGGAGACCCCGCTGTCATGGAGCAAACCATCTCATTGGCCAAAAAACATGGCGTAGCCGCAGGCGCTCATCCAGGTTTTCCGGACCTGCTCGGTTTTGGAAGGCGATATATGGATGCCACGTTGGAAGAAATCAAAGGTTATGTTGCTTATCAGATCGGCGCGCTCCAGGCATTTGCGTCTTTGCAGGGAACAATGCTTCAACATGTCAAACTCCATGGCGGGCTGTATAACATGGCCGTCCAGAATGTGCATGTCTGGGATGCCGTCGCAGAGGTCCTTTCGGGTCTTAACAGGGATCTCATACTGGTTGCATTGGCCGGTCCCAACCGGGCCGAATTGGAGGCCATCGGGGGCCGCCACTCAATTCGCATCGCATTCGAGTTTTTTGCCGACAGGGCATACAATCCGGATGGGTCGCTGGTATCCCGCCGGGAAGAGGGGGCGGTGCTTCACGATCGTGAAAAGGTGGCCGAACGGGTCATCAGGATGGTCAGCGAGGGACTGGTAACGGCTAAGGACGGGAGTGACATCGAGCTTGAGGCCGACACCATTTGTGTGCACGGGGATAACCCGGAGGCAGTGGCGCTGGTAAAGGATATCAGGGAAGCCCTCCTCAACTCAGGGATCGATGCGGTTCCCATGGGAACATTCCTTTAGACCCTCTCAGGCCGTTCATATGCTTTACAGAAACCCCGAATACCGCATCATGGGTGATGGCGCCCTCCTTGTTGAACTCGGTGATAAGATAGGGATTGAGGTCAATAAAAAGGTCAGAGAGCTTTTCGTGGCCTTAAAGGCCGAACCGCTGGAAGGAGTCATAGAAACCATTCCCAGTTATCGCTCGCTCCTCCTGATCTTTAATCCCCTCAAGACCTCTTTGACACTGCTCCAGGAAAAAATCCAGCACCTCCTGAACACCGTGGACCCTTCCCATCTCCCCGAACCCAAAACCGTGGACATCCCGGTGGTATACGGAGGGCACTATGGTCCTGACCTGGAATGGGTCGCCGGGTACCATGGAATCACTCCCGAAGAGGTGGTTCAACGCCACACAGCACACACCTACCATGTGTATATGATTGGATTCATGCCCGGATTTCCTTATATGGGAGAACTTCCAAGTGGACTGGTAACACCCCGGAGGGAAACCCCACGCACAGCAGTCCCCAGGGGATCAGTAGCCCTGGCCCAGGAACAGACAGGGATATATTCGACCCAAAGCCCGGGGGGTTGGCAGATCATCGGCCGCACCCCCTTAATACTTTTCGACTCTGCAAAGTGGCCCCCGGCCCTCCTGGAAATGGGTGACCAGGTAAGGTTCTTTTCCATCGATGAAGAGGAGATGCCTAATTGGCAAGCGTGAAGGCATTGGAGATTCTGGCGCCCGGCGCGCTAACCACCGTCCAGGACCGCGGCCGGTTCGGATTTGGACAATACGGGGTCCCGCCCAGCGGGGCAGTAGACCGTTTTTCTCTCAGAGTGGGAAATCTGCTTGTTGGGAACCGGGAGGACGAGGCCTGTCTTGAAATCACCGTCATTGGCCCCAAGATAATCGCCCTTACGGATACGGCCATAGCGATTACAGGCGCAGACCTCCAGCCCATGATCAATAATACACCTCTGGGAATGTGGCGCACCCATCTGCTCAGAAAAGACGATCTCCTCTCTTTTAAAGCCCCCCGGAGCGGGTGCCGTGCGTACCTTGCGGTTGGCGGGGGAATCAACATACCGGATATCATGGGAAGCAAATCAACCAACATTGCGGCGGGATTTGGTGGCCTTGAGGGAAGACCGCTCAGAAAGGGCGATGTTCTTTATTCAGATTCACCCGCCCGTTATCTCAATACGAAATCGAGGTCCTTTAACAGCGCGAATACTCCCCTCTATGCAAAAGAACAGCGCCTCAGGGTGATCTTTGGACCCCAGGATAATCACTTCCCCACCCAGGCAAAGGAGATATTCCTCAACTCCGCGTTTAAGGTAACGCCCCAGTCCGACCGCACGGGGATCCGGCTGGGAGGGCCTCGCATAGAGGCTGAGAAAGGTCTGAAGGAGTCGATCATTTCGGAAGGGGTTGTGCCGGGGACCATTCAGATCCCGGGGGATGCCCAGCCGATTATCATCCTGGGTGAGACGGTAACGGGCGGGTATCGAAAAATCGCTACGGTGATCTCTGCGGACCTTCATCTCGTGGGGCAGTTAAAGCCCGGCGACACGGTCCATTTCTGCAGTGTTTCCCTGGATAAGGCATATAGAGCCGTCCGGGAAATGGAGGAAATGATCCAGCGATTCAAAAAAGAAGTGGGCACAGCGTAACGAGGTCCACTTGACCGACTATCCATTAACCTCTTTTTCCCAGGCTTCTATTACATCTTTCGCAGCCCTAAATGCCTCAACCCCCGCTGGCACACCACAGTATACGGTTGCCTGGAGAAGGACTTCCTGTATCTCTTCAACTGTGCAACCATTCCGAAGCGCACCACGAACATGCGCTTTTAATTCAGTTGGTGCTTTTAGTGCGGCAAGAGTTGCGATAGTGATTAGACTTCGAGTCTTTTTTGGTATAGCGCTCCGAGTCCATATTTCACCCCAACAGTTTTCAGTAACTAAATCCTGTAGCGGTTTAGTAAAATCACTACTAATCGCCTTATCTACATATTCATCACCAAGAACTTCCCTTCTTACAGCCATTCCCTGTACATATTTTTCACTGCTCATATCAATCTGTCTCCATGGTTTTGTCGGCTAACATTAGATATTAATTAGCCGGCGATTTTTTGCTCCTATTCTTGAGAAACGTAGCATATCAAGACCCTCTGTTATCATACCTGCCTCTTTTGTACTTCCGGAATTTATTTGATCACGATCATTGATTTTGGGTGAAAGGGTTGTCGAGTGTAGTCGGTGTCGAGGTATCGCCTAACCGATAGGAGTTGACGCATTCAATGTATTCCTCCTGCACCATTTTACCGATGCCGCACCAGTAGGCCGGCCAGTTGGTCGCATTGATGTTGTCGGCAGCGTTGTGCCCCGAGTAGTAAAAACGCGCGTAGGCCTGTTGGTTCAACGTATCTGTTGCCAGATTTGGGAAAAGAGATATCAGGGATAATTTCAGGGGCATTTCGGTGCTGTAGGCCTCAGAGAAAACATAATAGGTGCTGAATTCTGGAAAGGCGCTGCCCAAATGGTAGGCCACGGAGTGATAATCAAGAAGTTCCCAGTTTTCCCTGTCCATGGTAACGACCTTAAAGGCCGGGTCGTTGCCAAAGACAGGACTCACAGAAGGGGTGACTATGGTGGCCTTGTACGCAGCGCCGTCATTTTCAAGGAGGAGCCTGTATTCGTCCATGTGTGTATGGCCGGAGAAAACGGCTTCAATGACATGGTCGTAGCGCTTGGTTATTTCGAGGAAACATTCTTGATACTCTTCTTTCCAGAAGCTGGCTGCATTCGATATATCCCCTGATTTGTCCATGTAAGTGCTGACGGTGGTGAAGATGTCAGCTCCGGGTGGGATGTGCGTGACGAGCCAGACCTTCTTATTTCCCTTACTGGCCTCGGCCAGGGTCAGCTCCAGCCAGTCCAATTGCCTGAGGGCGATGTCATCCCCTTCATTGGCGGTGTTTTCGAGCCAGCGTTGGGAGAAGAGGATGCTGTTCAGGCAGACGAAGAGGACCTTGGATCCCGGTGGCTCGGCGACATAGTAGCCACCGGCAGTGTAGGTTTTGAAGTAGCTTTCGGGGTCTGCCCCACCCATGAGAAGAGTGGAGTAAAACACCTCGGCCGTGTCGGTCAGAAATTTTCCTCCAGGAACAAGTTTGTAGTCCCCGGCGTAAGAGTCGTTGTTGCCGAGTGCGAATACCACCGGAAGGTCCTGAAACCGTTCGCGGACTTGTGTAGCAAAGAAAACTACGGTCTTGTAAACAAACGAACGGAGAGCTTCTTCGTCTTTTTTTCCGTAAAGTTCGAAAAACTTTTCAGGGAACTTGTGGGCGAGGATGTCGCCCGGAAAAAGGAGCACGGGGCTGGAACCGATCTCCATCAGCGCCGAGTCCAGAGCCCGGACCAGGAGCGGATAGTTGCTTTCGTTCCCCCACGACAGGGGTTCGCTCATGCCGGAAGTTTGGAATATAGAGGCCCATTGCTCCACCGGAGAATTAACCAGGTCGTTGAAGAGTTCGGTGTCGTAGAAGGGGGTAAAATGAATGTCCGAGATGATCACGAGAGGTAAGGTCGCCTGCGGGGGCCGGTTGGAAGAACTGTCGCCGCATCCTGTAGCCAAAGCAACAGCTATGGCTATGAGGAGAAAGAAAATATGGCCAGGTCGCTTTTTGCCCAAAGTCACATGCATCTCATTCGAAATATGGTTGAAAGTTGTGTTTGAAACATCAGGTGCGTATCCTCATAAGTGGTTTTGGAGAGGACAGCCCGGTCATTGTTAACACAATTAACACAAAAGCGAAAGGATGCACACATCATGGAAAAAGATACTATAATTGGACTCAAAAAGCCAGGGCCGTTTGTTGATGATCCCGTTACAGTGATGTGATCTTGTTTTTTTTAGTTCTCTACCCTTCGATATCTTCACTTATATCATAATTCTATGGCGTTGCAGAAGCAGGGGTGCGATATTTTCGAACGTTGTCAGACAGGAGGTGGAGTAATCCGTTATGTACTCCTGGATGTTTGGAAGGCCTGCGATTTCATAAGGCGGGCCGGAGGCTTGAACTCGAACAAAACTGAGCATTTTTCAAAGGTCTCGATCAAATCCCAAGGAAGACAGAACGGAATATATCGCTTTGAAGGAGTTCCTTGGCAGGGCCTTGGGTCACGATCCTGCCGGTCTGGAGCACATATCCCCTGTCTGCCAGGTCCAGGGCCTCCCGCACGCTCTGCTCCACCAGGAGGATGGTCATTCCCTGCTCCTTCAGGCGGTGGACCGTATCCAGGACTTCATCCACAAGCAGGGGGGCCAGGCCCAGAGACGGTTCATCCAGCATCAGGAGTTGGGGATTGGACATGAGCCCGCGCCCAATCGCCACCATTTGCTGTTCCCCACCGGAAAGGGTCGAGGCCGGCTGGTCTTTTCTTTCCTGCAATCGGGGAAACAGCCTGTATACAAACGCAAGGTTGCGCTGGATGGTCTTTTGATCCCTCAGGATGTAGGCCCCCAGCAGGAGGTTCTCCTCTACCGGCAGGGGGCCAAACAGCATCTTCCCCTCAGGGACGTAAATGATCCCCCTGCGCACGATCTCCTCTGAACGTAGACCCTGGATCTCCTCCCCCTGAAACAGGATCCGGCCGGTCATGACCCGCTGACTTCCCATCACTGCCCGGAGCAGGGTCGATTTCCCGGCGCCGTTGGCACCCAGGACGCACACGGTCTCTCCTCTGACCACCGTCAGGGAGATGTCGTGAAGGACCGGGATGCTTCCATACCTGGCCGTAATGGCTTCCACCTGGAGTAAAGGCTGATTCACGGTCTATTCCCATTCCCCGGCGTGATCCCGGACGTACCGTTCTCCCAGATAGGCCTTGATCACAGCCGGATCCTTGGAAATGGCATCCGGGCGCCCCTCTGCAATCTTCTTCCCATAGTCCAGAACAACGATCCGGTGACTCACGTTCATCACCAGATCCATTACGTGCTCGATGAGCATGACCGTCATGGAGAGGTTCTCGTGAACATGCCGAATGCTCTCCATGATCTCTTCGATCTCGTTGGGATTGAGACCTGCGGCCACCTCGTCCAGCAGCAGCAACTCGGGCCTAGTGCCGATGGCCGTAGCCATGGTCACCTGCTTCTGGGAGGCCACCGGGAGTTCATGGACCAGGGCCTCGGCCAAATCATCGATCCTGAGATCTTTCAGGATCTCTCTGGCCTGATCCAGTGCCCTGGCCCGGGATCGGGTGTGCATGAAGCACCCGACCATGACATTTTCCAGTACTGTGAGATCCCCGGATGCCACATACACCTGAAATGTTCTGGCCAATCCCTTTCGTGCCACTTCGTGTGCCTTGAGGTCCGTGATATCCTCTCCGTCAAAAAAGATGCGCCCGGAGGTGACGGGGTAGACCCCGGAGATGCAGTTGAATAGGGTGGTCTTTCCCGCGCCGTTGGGTCCGATGAGCCCCACAAGTTCTCCCTTTTCGACGGAAAAGGAGATATTGTGGTTGGCCACGAGGCCTCCAAAGCTCTTGGTGACCCGCTTGAGTTCCAAAAAGGCCATTACCGTTGACTTCTCCTCCTGAACTTCTGCACGATCCCCCAGATCCCCCGGGGCTCAAAGGCCGAGATCGCCATGATGATCATGGCGTAGATGATGAGGTCAATACCCACAAGACCGGCCTTAGCTCCCAGCCATTCCTTGAGATAGCTCTTAAGGGGGATCAAAATCCCGGCCCCGATGATGGGTCCCCACAGAGATCCCGCCCCTCCGAGCATGGCCATGAGTGCGATGAGGATAGAGATGTCCAGGCTCATGGTGTCTTCCGGCTCTATATTCTTGATATAACAGGCATGGAACGAACCCACCATGCTCACAAAGGCCGTAGCAATGGCATAGGTCTTGATTTTGGCCCAGTGGACATTGATCCCCAGGGAGCGGGCCACCTGTTCATTATCTTTGATGGAACGGAGCTGAAATCCAAGCCGGGACTTGCGGAACCAGTTCATGTAGAAAATCCCGGCAAAGAAGAATCCAAGGATGACATAATAATAATAGACGTCCTGCTTGAAGATGAGCCTCAGGAAATCCGGGGGCGGGAACTTGATGGGAGAGATTTCCAGACCACGGGATGCTCCTACGAAGTCCCAGACCTCAAAGAGGTCCTTGAGGACGAGGGATGTGGCAATGGTCGCAATGGCAAAGTAATGGCCCCTGAGGCGAAACAGGGGATAGCCGAGGACAAAGGACCACAGGACCGCAAAACAGACACCCACCGGCATGGAGACCCAGAAAGGGATGTCCCACCGGATGAGCATAACGGTCGTTGTATAGGCCCCGATCCCCACATACTGGGCCTTTCCCAGGTCCACCTGGCCCCCGTACCCGCCGATGGTGTTCCACCCCATTCCGTAGAGGGAAAACATCAGGAACTGGATCATAGTGACCATGGCAAAGGAGGAGTGGGGAAAGAAGGGAAAGACCAGGAAGAGGACCGCCACCATACTGGCCACGGCAAGGTCCAGGCGGGGAAAGTCTGAAAAATCAAAGGCGCTCTTCAGTACTTCCATCCGAACAATCCCCTGGGCCGCACCACCATGATGACAAAATAAGCCAAATACACCCACATGTATTTGAAGGAGGTCATGGGGACCTGGCCCATCCAGTTGGCGTCAAAGGTGAACATGAAGAAATCCCAGAATCCCGGAATTTCGGTAATCAGACCCACAACAAGGCCTGCGAAAAAGGCGCCCGGAACGCTCCCAAAGCCGCCCAGGGCTACAATGGCAAACGCAATCATGGTGAACAGGAGACCCGCATAGGGGTTCACGGACCAGAAGTTCACGAGGAGGGCGCCGGCCACGGTTACCGAACTGCCACCGATTCCCCATGCCAGGGCATTCATCCTCTCCGTTGGGATACCCATGTACCGTGCCGCCTGTTTGTTGAGGGCCGTGGCGGTGAGGGCCTTTCCAATCCTGGTCCGGTTCATGAGGAGCCAGACGGCTACAAAGGCGGCCACCGAAAGCCCTGCAGCTGCAAGTTTGGTAGCAGGGACAATCACCCCCATCCCGATGTCAAAGCTCTTACCGACTAAGAGGCCATGATGGACGGCCCTGTCTTGAGAGCCAAAGATCAGGAGGACCATATTTCTCAAAAAAAGCATGAGACCAAAGGTGCCCAGGAGTTGAGCTACCATCGGGCCTCTCAGAAGAAACTTGACAAACCCCGCATAGCAGAGCAGGCCCAGAAGGAATCCTACTACGCCTGCCACCGGAAGGGTGAAGAGGGGATCCATTCCCGTTGCCTGGGCTGTCAGGAGCCCTGTATACATCCCGATCATCAGAAACTCGCCATGCGCGAAGTTCACGATGTCCATCACTCCGAAGATGATGGTCAATCCCAGGGCCACCAGGGCCAGGACCATGCCGATCAAGAGACCGGCCACCAGGGAACCGACGAGGATATCCATACATGCTCATTGGCCGGGGGAAGATTACTCCCCGGTCGAAGGAAGGCTTCAGGTGTTCCCGCATCGGCTGAATTCAAGTGTCAGATCTCAACCTTTGAACCTTTGAACCCTGAACCCGTGTTGAAGGTAAAGGGGCCGTGGGCTGTGCACTGCGTGGCCCCTCTACCCTGGTCTGTTGACAATGGATCAGAAGCCCTTGAAAGGGTAGACCATGCTGGCAGACGTCACGTCAAAGGGATAAACGATCTCCATGTCCACCTGGCCGTCCTTGGCGAGCTGATACTGGCCAATGATCCCGGAGCCCCAGATGTTCTGCCCCAACTCATCCCCGGATGTGGAAAACTTGATCCCTTTCCAGGGAACCACGAGTTGGCTCCCGGGGATCTCAATGGAATTGGCGGCTGCCTGGATAGCAGCAGGTTTGGTGGCCCCGGCCTTTTCCAGAATAGCCACCCAGGCCTGGAGTCCGGTAAAGGAACGGGCCGAGGCTCCGCTCAGGTCATTGCCGGTCTTCTTCTTATACATGTTGTTGACCTTCCCGGCCAATTTCTTGATCTCCACCACCTTGGGAACGAAGACGCTCCGGGTCAGGAATCCCACGATATCCGTGCCCAGGGTGCTCCGGAACTCGGGGGTCTCAAACCCGGCGTTTTGCCCCCAGATGATTTTGGGATGGGCCTTCTGCGCCTTCAGGGTCTTGACCATCAGAATGGCATCGGAGGTATAGGAGGCAAAGAGCATGACGTCGGGCTTGGCCGCCTTGAGGGAGCGGACTTCGCTGGAAAGATCCACCGACTTGGCGGCATACAGGAGGGATTTCTTGAGACCGAACCCATATTCCTTAGAAAAATTTTGAATAAGTTCGGATACATGTGATCCCCATTCCGTCTTCTCACAGGCCGAGGCCAGGGTCATGATGTCCTTTTTGGGTACTGCAGGAACCCCCTTCACCTTACCCTCTGTAAGCCCCTTCAACAGCTCAAAAAGGTCCTTTGTGAACAGCTTGTCATGGGGAGTCGTCCTCCAAAACCACTTGAACCCCCTCAAGGTCAGCTCGGGAGAGGTAGATGACCCGTTGATCATCGGGACACCATACTGCTCGCACACGGCACTGACGGTCTTGGTGACCGAACTGTGATAGCACCCGAGGATTCCGTCCACCTTGTCGTCATGGATCAGCTTCTTGGCCAGGTCGGCCCCCAGAGTGGGATTCCCCTCGTGGTCTTTGAAGATGAGCTTTATCTTGGCGCCACCCAAGCTCTTGACCCCTGCATTCTGGGCCATGGTCATGGGCAGATCGGCCATGACGTTGTTTGCGATTTCGGCAGCTAATTCCGCACCGGCCCTGAGTTCACGGCCCGCTGCGGCTGCACCCCCGGTCAAGGGATAGATCACGCCGATCTTGATCTCTTCCACAGCCAGGGCACCTGAGGGCACGATTAACCCGACAATTGCCAGTACACCAAGGACAACCATTCCCAATCTTATTGCTGATTTCATCTTGATACCTCCTTCTTCAGGGCAAAGGCCCATTTGGTTAGTAGAAATGAAGTTACAAGTTACAAGTTCCTAAAGTTTGGAGTGCCTAAAGTTACAAATGAAGTTACAAATACTTAAAATGAGCCGGAGTTAATGTTTTTTCACGTTTCACGCATCACATTTTTCATTTGACGACTCAACTACTCAACTTATTCCCTCTGTTACCATACCGAGCCCTGTCTGTAAAGCCCTCCTGTTTATCTCCACAAAATCAGCCGGGATCTTTGTCTCAAGTACACTCTGGATCGATTCGGCACGAACAAGGCCCGTCAATCCGATCAATGCCCCTAATACACAGATGTTGAAAACGATCGGTTTTCCGATGTCGTTCATAACTGCCTCATACATCCCCAATTCCACCTGCCGGGCATCCACACGCGGGTCCTGCCGGACATAATGACTGTCGGACAGCAGCAGACCCCCCGGCCGGATAAGCCCCGAAAACCTGTTGTAGGCCGCCTGGGTGAGGCAGATCACGAGGTTCGGGTGATCGACTTTGGGATAATATATCGGCGTATCAGATATGATAACATCCGCTCTTGTGGCCCCGCCACGCGCCTCCGGCCCGTACGCCTGTGTCTGAACGGCGTTCAAATCCTCATGGATCACTGCGGCCTCGGCCAGGATGATAGCGGCAGTAATAATACCTTGTCCTCCGGATCCGCTGAAAATAATACGCCTGGTCTCCATAAAAGTCTCGTTACAGTTAGAGAGTTAACACGTCAAATTACCGCTCCTTCCTTGTCCACAAAAACACCTCTTTCGATCAAATCGGGATGGGCCTCCTTTTTCTTTGACCCTATCACCGTGGTCTCGTCTCTGAATCCTTTCATTATATCGACGCCGTCCCCGAGCTTATTTTTCCTGCCATAGTAGATCGGGCATTGGGACATGACTTCAACCACTGAAAAGCCCCTGTGTTGGATGGCCTGTGCAATGATCTTGGTCATCTCCCTTGCATGATAGGTGGTCGTTCTGGCCACAAAGGAAGCCCCCGCCCCGGTGGCCAATTGAACCAGGTCAAAGGCAGGGTCCGTGCTCCCGAAAGGGGCGGTTGTGCTTCTTATGCCAAAGGGCGTCATGGGAGACCCCTGCCCTCCGGTCATACCGTAGATCCGGTTGTTCATAACAATGGCGGTCAGATCTATGTTACGGCGTGCGGCATGGATGAAATGGTTTCCCCCGATCGCCAGGGCATCGCCATCGCCCATCGGGACAATGACCGTCAGGTCGGAACGGCCCAGCTTCACGCCTGTAGCAAACGCAAGTGCCCTCCCATGAAGGGTATGCATGGTATGAAAATCAAGGTATCCTGCCATGCGGGAGGAACATCCGATCCCCGACACCACGACGACCTCGTTTTTTTTCAGCCCGATCTGCTCGATCGCCCGGATCATGCCTGCCATGACAATCCCGTGGCCACATCCGGGGCACCAGATGTGCGGGAAAAAACGGTGGCGCAGGTAGTCTTTAACCGCCATTTTTCAGACCCCTTTACCCTGTATCATATTGAGTACCCGCAAGATGTCTGCCGGCGAGATAAAAACGCCATCAAACCGGTTGGCAAGAAAGACCTTGTCCGGACGGGATACCACTTTTTTTACCTCCTGAAACATCTGGCCCATATTCATCTCGACGACCAGCACATGGCTCCGACCTTCGCATTTATCCCGCACCGTCTCTTTAGGGAAGGGCCAGAGGCTTTGTAACTCAAGCAATCCCAACTTGTCGCCTCGCCGGCGTCGATCTATGACCATTTGAAGGGCGCTTCTCGCAGAACTCCCGTATGAGATCAGAAGCACCCGGGCATCCTCGGTAAAGTACTCCTTGTAAAGGGCCATGGTGTCTGCCCGATGCTCCAATTTATCCACCAAATGGTGAACGAGGTCATAGGCGATCTTCGGATCTGTAGACGGAAATCCCCACATGTCATGCACCAGACCGGTCACGTTATATCGATGCACCCCTCCGAAATCGCTCATGGGAAGTCTGCCGTCCTCACGCGTCAGGTAAGGGTGATAATTGGTCCCTTCAGGTACTGACGTATGGAGACGTTCAATGATCTCTATCTCCCCCGGTCGGGGGATCACGACTTTTTCGCGCATATGACCCACGACCTCGTCAAACAGAAGAATAACGGGTGTCCGAAAGGTCTCTGCAATGTTGAATCCTTGCACCGTCATTTGAAATACATCCTGAAGGTTGGACGCCGTAAGTGTGACAATAGCGTGGTCACCATGGGTACCCCACCTGGCCTGGAGCACGTCTCCCTGTGCAACACCGGTGGGTAGACCCGTGCTGGGTCCTCCCCGCTGCACATTGACGATGACCGAAGGAACCTCTGCCATGACCGCATATCCAATGGCCTCCTGAATCAGGGAAAAACCGGGACCGCTGGTGGCGGTCATCACCTTGAGCCCGGTCAACGATGCACCGATGATCGTGCACATGGATGCGACTTCGTCTTCCATCTGGATGAATGTTCCACCCACCTCGGGAAGCCTCACTGCCAAGGCTTCAGCTATTTCCGTGGATGGGGTGATGGGATATCCGGCATAAAACCGGAGTCCGGCATAAAGCGCCCCTTCCGCAACCGCCTCGTTACCCTGAATAAATCTCACATTTGACTCCATCACCTTCACTTCTCCACTAATTCGTAACCGTTCACGGAGTATTGGAGTATTGGAGTACTGGAGTACTGGAACAAAAGCAGGCGCCCGAATAATGTCCAACTCGGGGAAACAGGATAGTCAGACGACCGTAAAACAGACAGATTGTAGTAATTCTCTCGTCTCATGGGGATTTCCAGGCCCATTACTCCAACACTCCAGTACTCCAACCCCGCCATAGGCATGGCATCAGGCAAAATCGGATGGTCATATCAATCTCTTGGAAATGCCTGTGAGCAGTTACACCAGTTCTATGGCTATATCCGGACATCTCATCTCACATAAGCCGCATCTTTTGCACTTCTCCGGATGAGACCAGGAGGCCTTTTCATCATCGTCCAGGACCAGGGCCTCGTTTGGACAAAAGGCAACACAGATGTTGCAGCCTTTGCACCACTCTCTGTTGATGACCACGTCTCCCTTTTTTTCCATAGGCGGATTCTCTCACAGAAGTGTCAGGTCTTCATCCCTGAGATCCGAGACAAACATGTGTCCCGGTGCATGGGTGATCACTAAGGGAAGGTCGGTGGATGTCGCCGCCAATATCGTGGTGACCCCACAGGCCCAGAATACCGGAATCTCACCGGGAAGGAGGGTGACCGGATCGCCAAAATCGGGTTGACCCAGGTCGCTGACCCCGATCTCTTCAGGTGCGCCTAAGTGAACCGGCGCCCCATGGGTGAGGTGGAAGCGCGTCGTCACCTGGACTGCACGTACGGCTTGTTCAGGGGTCATCGGTCTCATGCTGACGACTAAGGGCGCGGAAAAGGGGCCTGCAGTAATGCAGTCGCGGTTGGTAATGTACATGGAAACGTTTTTCTCTTCCTCAAGGTTCCTGACAGGGACCCCGGCGGCTATCAGTGCGCTTTCAAAGGAGAAACTGCATCCAAGGAGGAAACTGACCATGTGATCGCCAAAAAGATCTGTCACATCTTCCGTCTCTCTCTCCAACTCCCCCTCCCTGTAAACCCTGTATCGAGGCAGATCGGTCCGGAGATCTGCGCCTTTAGCGATCCGCGGTTCCCACTGCCCCGGTTCTAACACATCCAAAATGGGACACGGTTTGGGGTTGCGGACACAGAAAAGAAGAAAATGGAACGCCCAATCCCGGGGGAGCATCGCTAGATTTGCCTGAACATATCCCGGGGCCGCTCCCGTGGTGGGCGTTTCCCATTGCCCATCTCTTATAAGCTCCCGCAACCGCGGGGCTGATAGATCCTTTTTAATCATACTCAATTACTACCTCCTTTGCAATTATCAATTTTCATTCCTAACCGACTTAACTTCCAATCCACCTTCACCCCCCCTCACCATCAGGACAAAATCAAAAAGGTCCCGCTGAAGGCAGAATATGGGGTCCTCTCGCGGAAGATATTCTTTGGTGTCTGAGAGGAACTTTTGGGCGGTAGGCTGAAATACGATATCATTAAAGGCCTGAACCGGGTCATATGGCTTTCCCGTGAGCAGGTGCTCAAAATAGTCGGCGCATGCCTCATCTTCAGGGGCCGGCCTCTCGGCACGGGTCCCCATAGCCACGAGGGTTACCAGGTCCGGCTTTTTCCCCTTTATATACCCGGCTGTCGCCTTTGCAGTGACAAAGCCACCTAAAACGACCTCATCTGCTCTTTTAAAGGCAGCGGTTGCGCCGGTCACGCCTGCCGTTGTGCGATGGATGACGGTCTTGTCCCTGAAATAGGAAGCGCCTCTTTGAATAATATGCGTGGGTGAGTTGCCTAAGTCCGCCCCTTTTATCGGTACCTCGTTGACCTCTCCTACCAAGACAAATTCGGGGTTCGCACGCTTACGTGCGATTGCCTGTTCAGGATCTGCCTCTAATATAACACGGTTTGCGCCAAAATGAAAAAAAATCGGTTCGCATGAAAATGCCCTGAATACATCAATGATAACGACAAGACCTTCCGCCTCCTCAGCACCCTGTGCACAGCTCTTTCTCAGAATCCTCATATTGATCCCGCCTCCGTCTCAGGCGCCTTTCCCTGATTTTCACCAGACGCCCTCTCTACCGGGCCAAAATCAAGGGCCCGGGTCGGGCAGATCCTGACGCAGGCAGGTTCCATGCCATACTTTATCCTTTCACTGCAGAAATGACACTCACTCATCCTCTTTCCCTCCAAAAATCTTGTGGCGCCAAAGGGGCAGACCATGAGGCAACTGCGACAACCGATACAGAGATCCTGGTTGACCTCTACAACATTTTCCAGGATTCTCCTTTTAATCGCCCGAGTAGGGCAAACCATCACACAGGGTGCATGAGTACAATTGAAACAGGAAATTGAGACAAAGGAGATCTCAGCAAAGGGATAGCTACCTGTTTCAATCCTTGTGACGTCTCTGAAACCGGGGCTGTCCTCCGGTAGATCATTCTGATCCAGGCAGGCAACAACACACGCCATGCAGCCGCTGCAACGTGAGATATCAAAAAAAAAGCGCGATGGAGTCATACGCACAGTCCCCCAACCTTTATGGGGTTTTTGTGACTTCACACAGAAGAGATTTAAATCCGGGATAACCGGAGATGGGATCCAGGTAATCCGGTTCAATCAGTTGGTTAATATCCGCTCCGGGATAGCCGTGATAAATGTTGACCGTCCCAGGTGGCACAACTTCAGTCAGATTGGCCTTTACTCGTATGGAACCCCTTTGCGTCGATAACCGAACCCGGTCATCCTGCGATACACACCTTGCTTCGGCATCAATGGGGTTTATATCCACCATCGGATCAGGACGAAGGCGCCGGATCCATGGGAGCCTGAAGGTCCTGGAATGGACGTACATGGGGAGCCGTGCGCCGGTAGTGAGGATCAGGGGAAATTTTCTGGCCACCTGAGGGGTTGAGTGCTGGCTCAGCTTAGGCTCCTGATAACGGGGAAGCGGGTCTAATCCTGCGTCTTTCAAAATAGTGGAAGCGAATTCCATCTTTCCGGAAGGAGTGGAAAAACCGGTGTGTTCGTATTTCTCATACGGTGGCATGCGTACATCCTTGAGGGGGTACCCTCCCGGGTATTTTCTGAGATTGGAAACCTTGAGGCTGCTGGGTGCCAATATCCAGTCCACGCATGCCTCATACCCTTGTTTCATCAGAGAATCTCCGGGGGTCAGCCTGGACGCCAGATCTAAAATGATATCAACGTCAGGACGCGATTGGCCCAGCGGTTTGATGACCGGGTGAGTCCATATGACATACTGCTCCGGGTAAAATTTGAGTTCGCTCCTTTCAAATGAACTGCAGGCAGGGAGTACCAGGTCTGCCAGACGGGCCGTATCGGTCATAAACAGGTCCACGTCAACGAAGAAATCCAGCATCTTCAGACTGTCACGCATGAAATCAGATCCGGGCCACATGCGGTGATTCATTCCAAAGCTTAGGACCGCCCGTACCGGGTAGGGCTTTCGGCTTCTTATCTGAAACGGGAGATGGATGGCCTGGGCCTCGGGAATCAGCCTGCACCACACAGGATAGAGATCCTGACCGATACGAGGAGGCATTTTCTCCCAGGGCCGGGACTGCTCGAACTCCTGCTGACGGGTGACCAGGCCGTTGGCGACATAGAGGTAAGCGGGTGGGACCACATAGTTCCCCCCTGCCCGGTCAAAATTGCCGGTAAGTCCGACGAGGGCGGTTATGGCGCGATGGTTCTGTATTCCGTTGGTATGATGAACCGTGGCATTGGGGCCATTCAACATGCCGGCCGGTTTTGTGGTGGCATAGAGCCTTGCCGCTTGCCCTATCAAGTCTGCCGGAACACCGGTGATTTCTTCTGCAACCGACGCCGGGAATTCCCGGGCGTATGCCCGGTATTCCTCGAATCCAACGGTCCAGTTTTCTATAAACTCCCTGTCAAAGAGACCTTCTTCTATAATGACATGGGCCATGCTCAGGGCAAGGGCCCCGGAAGTGCCGGGGCGAATCCGGAGATGAATGTCTGCATGGGGAGTCACCGGGGTGATCAGGGGTCCAACTTCGATAACCTTTAGCCCCTTTTCCATCACATCCAACAGCTTTCGGACAGTCGATGTATTGGAATAAAAGGGGTTGGTGCTCCACACCAGCAGGCATTTCGATTTGGGAATTTCAGGGCGTGCAGCCACGCCGTAATTCAATTTGGAGGCCAGCAGTGCACCGGCAGAACAGGTGCTGGATTCAGAGCAGTAGTTGGGGGACCCGAAGCTGTGGGCGAATCGTTTTAAAAATGGGCGCATCCATTTGGGATATCCGGCATAAAAGGCCACCGATTCAGGGCCCGATGTTTCCTTTGTCCGCAACAGGCGATCTGCTATGATGTCCAGCGCATCTTCCCAGGAAACAGGCTCAAACTCTCCGGAATCTCTAGCCCCTTTTTTGAGAAGCGGGGTGCGGATACGGTCCGGATGATAGATGTACTGTCTGTTAGCTGCGCCCTTTGAGCAGAGCGTCCCCTGGTTGTGGGGGTTTTCTTTGCTTCCCTCTACCTTGATGACAACCCCGTCTTTGATATAGGCGTCGATTCCGCAATGAGAAAGGGGATTGCAGATGGAACAGATCGTTTTTCGCACCTCGATACCGCTCTCCGCACCTGGAATCTTGCCTTTTAATACGCTTGCCGGGGACGATATGGGGTTGATAGGCATGACGGCACCACTCCCTGCTCGGTGTTGCAGGTTACGGGTTAAGGGTTGCGAATTTTTTTAAAAATGCATTCAGAAGCCTCGGGGAATAGGAACCCCATCATATGTTTAGCATGTCGGGTGGAAATTGGATTGAGATGGCTTCCTCCGGACAGTCCTGCCGGCAGGACCCACAGTGCCAGCACTCTTCCGGGTATTTCAGATAAGGAATCTCCCTGTCTTCATCGTTTTTCATGTAAATGGCATCTGCAGGGCAGATCGCATCACATAAACCACAACCGGAGCACTTGTCATCATCAAAAATGGGCGGCATTTCATCCTCTCCCAAAAAATAGTCAGCCCTTTCGCGGAACAATTTTTATTCAATCGTCTCAAAAGAACAGGAAACCCCATCTCCTTCCTTTTGAACAACGACCAGTCCGCACCAGTTGGTGTTATCCGTGTTCGGGAAATCGAGGCGGTGGTGATAGGGCTTGTTCCTGCTTTCTGTCCGGAAAAGGGCCGTGGTGGCCATCACCTTTCCAACCGAAAGGATCGAACGTGTCTCGTGGGTCCTCATGAGTTCATGCAGGTCATTGGCCTTCATCTCATCCAGGTGGCGCTCAATGCCCCGAAGTTTCTGCAACCCGGCCTCGAGCGCATGCGCCGTGCGCATCGGACCTACATGTTCCGCCATAATCTTCCGTATTGCATCTTCAAGCTGGCGGTAGGGATACCCTGAAGAACGATAAATCGGTGCCATAAAACGATCAATTTCCTCACGGGTGCTCGATCTCGGGGCTGAATCCGCATGTTTAATATTCGACACAAAAGAGGTCGCCGATTTGCCGGCCTTATATCCGCCGGTCACGGCGCCATGCACACAGCGGTTGTGGTCGCAGGCGTCTCCTGAGGCAAAGAGCCCCGGGACCGTAGATGCGGAGTCCTTGTCAATCTTTATCCCGCTCCCGGTGACCTCGGTGGGACCGGCCTGCATCCCCTCAGAAACGGTAATTTCCACAGGTCTCGAACGCAGATCCTCACCCCTCTGATCAAAATAGTCAGGAAGTGTATCCTTGTCATATCCCAGGCTGGATTTCAGATGAGTCAAATCCTCATCGTTCAGGTGGCGGCAGTCAATGTAGATCGGGCCATGGCCTTTTCTGATCTCCTCCAAGGTAAAAAATACCACATCGTAACGAGGCGCCCGGTTCCCCATGACGTGGTGTTTTTCCATGTAATAGTCACCCAGGCCATTCAGAAATCGGCCACCCATCCCAACCAGTGCGTTGAAACCAGGCGCTGCAAATCCTTTGGGCAGCAATGTCATGCGCATATACTCCATGTTGGTCAGTGCGGCCCCCGCATTGAGGGCCATGACCTGGCCGTCGCCCGTATCAAAAGGACAGAGCCAGGTGTTGAAGGGGTTGATGCGCGGGTTTTCATACAAGCGATTGGTGTTTCCTGTGGCAATGACAGTGGCCTTGGACTGGATAACATAAACGTCGCCGCTGCGGATGTGAAAGCCGATTCCGCCCACCACTGCCCCCTCATGCGTCAAGAGATCCAGCATCATCACTTTATCTAAAACCGTACATCCCAGTTGACGAACGGTCTTCCCCAGTCGGGGCTTTAGCCTTTTTCCGTTAAAATTTATCCAATAGGTACCGGGCTGTCCCATGGAACGGGTTCTGTAAAAAGATCCGTCGGCTTGGGTGAGCGGATTCCCAATGCGGGCCATCCGATCAATGGCATCCGGCAGTTCGGCACAATAGACAGATTCGATGATGGAAAGGTGGCCGGTACCTCGACCGACCTTGTGCACATAGTCTAAGAAGGCCTCCTGCGTATCCCATGTGTGACCTTCATTGAGATACGCCATAAAGTGATCCACACCTCCGCCGATGTCACCGCTTCGGTCTATGTTCCCCTTGTCAGTTACAATTACCTTTGCTCCCCTCTCAGCGGCGGCCATGGCGGCATTGGTCCCGGCCAAACCCCCGCCGATAATAAGGACATCTGTTGTAAGGTCAATCTTCTCCATTTTTCTTCCCTCCCGATCATTCGCCCCCGTGTATCAGCCTCAGGATATTGCCCGAGTAGATCATCTCCTTTTCCGCCTGGGGTATATCAAGGCCCTCAATAGAGGTAATGGCCTCCTGTATGTCTCCGATGACATGGGGATAGTCAGACCCCAAGACCAGATGTTCCGCGCCGACAAAGGCATGAGCGCACATGAGGGCAGGCTCGAAAAAGCTGACCGTATCGTAGTAAAGGCGCTTCAGGTATTCTTTTGCCGGTCCGGAGATATTCTCCTGACATTCGGGATATGCCTCATAGCAATTCTGTATCCGCTCTGCAAGGTAAGGGATGGCGCCACCCAGATGGGAGACAATGAACTTGAGGTCTGGAAATCGATCCATCACCCCTCCCATGATCAATCGGATTACCGCAACACAGAGGTCCATCTCAAAACCGATCATCGGCCCAAGGCGATAGTCTTTGTAGGTTTCTTTATCCTGCGGGGTTCTCGGGTGTATATGGATAGGAAGATCGTAGTGCGACATCCGCTCATAAAATGGATACAAAAGCTCGTTGTCCAGTCCCATCCCGTTTATGTTTGAGCCTATACAGGCCCCTTTAAGGCCCAGTTCCTGAATGCAACGCTCTAATTCTTTGACTGCCCGGCCGGGATCTATAAAAGGGAGAGTGGCAAATGCCATGAACCGGTTCGGGTGTTCATTACAGATCTCTGAAAACTCATCATTGACGACCCTTGCAAGGGTTTCGGCGGTCTCGACAGGAAAGATGTCCACGCTCGGAATGGAAAGTGTCAGGATTTCCATGTCAAATCTTGCCTGGTCCATATCTTCTAACCGCTTATCTATATTGTTCATGGGGGGCGTGATAGTAACCACCCTGTTCCCACTCTGGACAAGAATCTGTCTGCCCCACTCATCCTTCTCCACGCTGATACCGGCGGTAGCGCCATCGGTTTCCAACCGTTGCAAAAATCGGGTGGGATAAAAATGATTATGAACATCAATCTTCATATCCGGTTTCCTCCTTTTGGTATATTCCTTTCACTCACTCTTTCCGGTCTCGTCTGAGCTATCTGCTTGACCAGAAACATCGCCTGGAAGGCGAGGCCTACCCCTCTGGTTATCGGGTTTGGTACAAATATGCAGATTCCGCTCAAGGCAACGAGAACTTTTTCCCACATCCTGAGTTTTTTGAGAAAATAGCCCTCA
>JACKQG010002713.1_pt1 | contig 22685 bp, 24 predicted proteins | sample 8237621 | NCBI WGS metagenome assembly JACKQG01 (sample SAMN15677084, study PRJNA649215) | marine metagenome | biome: marine; feature: Black Sea; material: saline water; isolation source: suspended particulate matter (SPM) from the Black Sea western gyre | collected 2013-06-09/2013-06-10 | depth... | reverse complement strand
TTGCGGTACCAGCGGTCACATGTTCGAATCATGTCGGGCGCACCATACTTAAACTCCCACTACACTTAATATACCACTTTATTTCTACCAGTGTCTTTGGCTGTATATAATTTTTCATCAGCTTCTTTTATAGTGTGTAAAATATCATATTCCAAATCATGTATGGAACACCCAAAACTGCAAGTTATAGAATCCATATTGGTGAATTTATGTCTTTGGATAACTGATCTTAAATGCTCTGCTATATCTTTGAGTGATTTGCCATTATCTATTTCACAAATGATTATAAACTCTTCACCGCCCCATCTAATGATTTTGTCACTATCCCTTGTGTATTTTTTAACCAATGAAGCTATCGTACTTAACACATAATCACCCATATCATGTCCATAGGTGTCATTTACTCTTTTAAAGTGATCGATATCAAAGAATATCACACCGCTTATCATATCACTTCTTTTATGATCTTCTAGAATTCTGCTTATGTGTTTTGTGAAGTAAACTCTGTTATATAAACCCGTTAAAGTATCGATTGTCGCTTCTTTTGCCAACTCCAACTTCTCAACCATAGTATCGCTGATATCTGTAAATGTAACGACATAGTATACATCTTCATATTTATTTATAGACACTGAAAAAGCATGAGGTGTTGCGCTGTCACTTAGCATAGATACAACTCTTTGTCTACCGCTTAAGTTTAATAAACTCTCTATCCAGTGTGCTTCACCTTCTTTTACTTTACCAAGGTGGAAAAAGTTCTCTTGTTCAACAAATCTATGGCATATACATTCATAGTGTTTTTTGAAGTGTTCCAAATCTCTGTATCCAAAGAACTCTAAAAATGTTTTATTGGCAAACTGTAAGGTTTTACCATCAGTTAGAATCACTATGGAGCTTTGAGTGTTTATAAACTTTTGAAGCTTATCTTGTATCTCCTGTTCTTTATTTTTTTGCTCAGTGATATCCATGATATAACCTATGAAATGTTTAATCGCTCCTGAGTCATCCTTTTGTGTAACTGTATAATCAATCACCCATTTTACCTTACCTGACTTTGTAACAATACGGTAGGGGTCATGTTTTAAGAAATCAAGGTTGGCTTTTTTAATGCTCTGCACCTCTTGCAATACAGTTTTTATATCCTCCTTGTGTATACATGATGCATAAACTATCTTTTTGTTTAAAAATTCCTCTTTAGTATATTCAAATAATTTTTCAACATTGTTCGATACATATTCTATGCTCCAATGCTCGTCATTGTTCCATTTAAAAAGTATTGAGTCACTTTTATCAAACAAAGAGAGGAGGTGCTTTTGTTCATTAAAGAGATTTTCAACATTTTTTCTTTCTATATCGAGACTCTCTAATATGTTATTTATCCTATGCTGAGATTGTCTAGCAAACACAAAGCCTATAACAAGCATCAAGAAAGTTCCAAATGCCATAATTATCCCATAGCGCCATATTGTAGCAGTGAACCCAGTATACTCTTTTGTAATATTGACAAGATAGAGTATTGTTCCAAGATTATCGCCTGAAATATCTTTAAGATAATCTGTATGACTTATATAAACTTGCTCGCCGATCTCAACCCAATTGAATTTATCATTGCCATTAATAAGCCAATTTATATTTTTTGGAATATCAGTTGTTTGGTATACGATGTATTGTGTATCTGTGCTTTGAAGCTTTTGCAGTCGTTCTTGCACAAACTTAGGGGAATTGTCAAATACAGATTTTTTAACAGCAAAGTAAATCTCAATTCCAAGCTCACCACTAAGAGAATTAATCACCTTATCAACTTCTTTACCTAGTTCAATAAAGCCTAAAAGCTCTCCATCAACAATCCATGGATGCACAACTCTTAATGTATAGTTTTTTTTCATACCGAATTCAAGTCCATGATATGGAATCAAATTTTCCTTTGCTTTTATAAAAGTGTAACGATGAACAATATCTGAATATCTGTATTTGTCATGCACTCTTAAGAGCACTTCACCGCTTGGTTTAATAAAGTAAAAATGGGTGATGTCACTATTGTTATTGAGATGGTCAAAAATCGGTTTACTGACTTCATATAGTTTCTCGCGATTACTTTCTTTAAACAGACTTTGTAATTGCTTTTTCTCTTTTAGCAGTTCCAAATAACTGGTGATTTTATTTGCTTCAGTATCCTTATATTCAGTAAATCGTTTTTCATAATCAGGAACATTATAGAATGTATGCTGTTCAATACTTATAAGCTGAATATAGTAGTTGCTAATCAGACCAAAAATCGCTAGAAGGAGTACACCTACCACTAGTTGTATATACAAAGTTGTATTTTCAATTTTTTTCATTCATGACCCTGCTACTTTTAACTATCTAGCTATAGTATATTACATACTAACTTAAGATATATGATACATAATTGTAATGTATCTGCTAGCAAAGAGTCTTGTATATTTATGGTGAAGTGTATGGTTAAAATTAAATATGCATACTTTCTGTGATAGTTAACAGATATATAAGATTATTCAGTTATAATTCCCTCAACAGTTACAAAACTGTACACTCATGGTGTTTCTAGTAAACAACTACAAATTTTACTTCATTTTTAAAATCTTGATTTAATCTTACAAATGTCGCGGAATAGAGCAGTTCGGTAGCTCGTCGGGCTCATAACCCGAAGGTCACAGGTTCAAATCCTGTTTCCGCAACCAATTCTAAATCCTTTATTTATAGGTTTTATAACAACATACTTTAAACAATTTAACTAACTTAAGCCTCGTATCATTAAGCCACCTTAAACACTTTTAGAATCCGTCAACTTGTTATCTCCCTATTGTTAAATGATTTAACGAAAATTAAAAACAAAAGGAAATAAATGTCAATTATAAATATAAAACAAACAGAAAAAATCAAAGTGCTTTTAAGATTACTGGATAATAATGAAAATATTGAAATCGCTTGCAGCAAAGCTGGACTTAAAGTTGAAATGATGAAAGAATTTTTACCGTTAAACTAAGAACCTAGACTCATAACATTGATTTAATCATGATTTACATTGTATAATTCGCACACTCGATAAAAAGTGTAAAATGCAGTATGCAAAGGAAAATAATGAAAATTTTAATAAATACAATAGCTTTAATGGCAGCTCTGGTTTTTACAACATCACATGCAAGTGAAAATCGTGATCACGCCGGTCATAACCATCCAACACATGAATTACTGGACAATGCAAAATGCAGTACAGAGATTCAAGAAATAGCTAAGCAGGAAGTTCAAAGATTAGTCTTAGAAAAAAAGATTGCTAAGAGTTGGAAGTCTGCATCGATTCTAAAGATGGGAAAGGCACAGAATTCTTTCACCGATGATTGGGTTGTTGTATTTGAAAACCTAAAAATTAAAAATAAAAAAAGACAAAATCTTTATATATTTATAGGTGCATACGGTGAATTTGCCGCTGCTAATTATACAGGTAGATAATTCTAATGAATGAAATTAAACTTTCAGTGAAAAATGAAAATCTAGAAACAGTGCTGACAATTTTAAATAGTTTAAAAACAGGTCTTCTAAATGAGATTCAGCTAGATGATAGAGCATTGAAAATCAAAAATAAGACACAGTACCAACCTAAAACAAATACTATTATCAGAGAAGAGAATTCAGCAACTGCGGATACTTCAGGAAAGTATATGAATCCCGCTTCTTACAAGAAAAAACTCAAAAGATAATCTAGTGATAAGAATTTTATGGCGTTTAATGCTTTTGAGTCTCTTAACCACAACTCTTTACGCTAAGAGTGATGCAGTTGTGTTTATGTATCATCATTTCGGTGAAGATAGATTTCCCTCTACAAATATCAAGCTCAAACAGTTTCAAGAACAATTAGATTATTTGGAAGATAACAATTATAATGTTTGGCCTCTTTCTAAAATCATCAGACATATACAAAATAAGATGCAAATTCCATCTAAAACTGTCGCCCTTACAATCGATGATGCTTATATCAGTATCTACACTCATGCATACCCGATGCTTAAGAAAAAAAGATTTCCCTTCACTGTATTTGTCAATACAAGACCTATCGGGCACAATTCTATAAACTATATGACTTGGGATCATATGCGTGAAATGCAGCGCTATGGAGCAGAGTTTGCAAATCATTCCAGTACACATGATTATCTCACTCCTAAAAAAGATGAAAGTTCTTTAGAGTGCAAAAGCAGAATAAAGCAAGAATTGAGTGAAGCTCAGTCACGTTTACAAGAAGAGCTGGGTATGCATACAAATCAAAATCCGAAAATATTTTCTTATCCATTTGGTGAATACACTCAGGAGACTGCCAAGTATATTGAAAGTTTAGGTTATGTTGGAGTGTCACAGACATCCGGAGCTATAAGTGAGTCGAGTGACTTGAGAAGGCTTCCCCGTTTTGCCATGTCAGAAGCATTCGCAAATATAGAGGATTTTAAGCTTAAGCTTGGCACTTTGGATTTGCCTCTTAGGTCTGTAACTCCATGGGAGCCAGTCATCTCAAGCAATCCGCCAAGATTGAAAGTTGTTTTGCAAAAATCTTTGAAAAATTTCTCTTGTTATATCTCCAGCGGTGAAAAGATAGCTGTGAAGAAAATTTCTGAAGTGGAATTTGAAGTCCAATCGAGTGAGCCACTCGAAGGCCCAAGGGATCGTTACACCTGCACAGCAGTTGATGAAAATAAACAATGGTATTGGTATAGTCATTTGTGGATTATTAAGTGATGTTGAGAGCTATCTTCTTATCTTTGCTTATCTTGGGTGACATTCAAGGCATGATGAAAGATTATAAGATTGAACCAGACAAGCTAAAGAAAACAAAATATCAAAGTATCAATATATTAGATGCAAAAGAGTTAGATTTTAAAGATATAGACGGTGTCGAGATTAAAGAACTTTCTGCTTTGGCATATAAAAACAATATCCTTTATGCTTTGACTGATAAGGGAATTCTCATCCATTTTGACATGGGTATACAAAACAATAAAATCCAAAAAGTGGATATATCTAAAGTGTTTGTTTTAAAAGATGAAAATGCAAAGAAGTTGGAAAAAGGATACCGTGATTCTGAGGGTTTATGTTTTTTAGGTGAAGACTTACTCATATCATTTGAAAAGAAACACAGAATAGATTTGTATACAACTTCTGGAATAAAAATACAAAATCAAAAACTACACAAAGATATTAAAAAAAGAAAAAATTATAGAGCTAAGAATAAAGGTTTAGAATCTGTGGCCTATAGTGAAAAATATGGAATTATAACGGCTCCGGAGAAGAGTCTAAGCACAGAAGATGAAGAGCAGCATATAGTGTATTCAAAAACAAAGAAATGGATGATATCTGCTTCTGGAAGTATTAGCGCACTTGAGTTTATGAGTAAAAATAAGCTTATGATTTTAGAAAGAAAAATCAATAAATTAACTCAAAAAAAAGTGATAACGATTTCAAGTTTAAATTTGAAGAGTTCTAAACACAAAATTTTAGCGAAGTTAGACAGTGAAAATGGCTGGAGAGTTGATAACTTTGAAGGCTTAACTAAGGTGGATGAAAATAAATACTTAATGATAAGTGATGACAATGACAGTTTTTTTCAAAAAACACTTTTAGTGCTTTTTGAAATAGAGGATTAGATATTTATCTCATTTTTTATAATTTTTGCCAAGTCAGAACACTGAGCAATTTTTTGAGAATAATTCAGCTCATCTTTGAGCAGTATATCTACAAAAGCACTTCCAACTATCACCCCGTCTGCACCTTTGGCTTTTTCTTTGGCAGTTTTTGCATTGACTCCAAATCCAACATATACAGGGGTTTGCGCATGTTTTTTTATAGAACTTAAAAAAGGCTGTAAATCTTCACTCACACCTGTCCCTGTAATCCCGGTATATGCAACCATATAGATGAACTTTTGTGCATCTTGCACGATTTCTTTAATCCTTTCATCAGAATCTGTCGGAGCGACAAAACTAATGTTTGAGACAGAATTATCTTTAAAGAGTTTTGAATAGTTTAAAGCTTCTTCATGTGGTAAATCAGGAATGATTAAACCATTCACCCCAATCTCTTTTGCTAAAGGGATAAGCTTCTCCATATTTTGTTGGTAAAAACTGTTAAAGTAACCCATCCAAAGTGTGTCAACCTTAGGAGCCACTGCTTTTGATATTTCTAAAAGATGCTCGAACTTAAAACCTAGTTCAAGTGCTTTATGAGTTGCTTTTTCGATTAATGGGCCGTCTGCCACCGGATCTGAAAATGGCACTCCTAATTCTAAAGTATCCACTCCAGACTCACCTAAGGCTAAAGCTAAATCAATACTAAAAGATTTTTCAGGGTATCCAGATGTAATAAATGCTACAAGTTTTTTCAATTTTTTTTCCGTTAAATTATTTGTCTATATCAGGTATTTTAAGTAAAGAGAACCTCACCTTTGAGAGTTTCTCATCAAGTTGAAAGTTTTCGTGCCAAGTTGCAAACATATCACTGATTTCAAGCAACCAATTTATGGTTTCTTCGTTGACAAAATCATTTTTCTTTCTTAGTTGTTCCAGCTCATCTTCAACCAAAGCAGAGAGCCGTGTCATAGGTTCTATGTTTAAATAAGCGGAGGCGGATTTTATGTTGTGAAAAACACGAAAAAGCTCATCAACACTTCTTCTTTGCATACTCGGTTTGGAGAGATCAATAATCATAATCTCCATGCTGTCTATCATTATGGAATAATGGTCCAAGAACTCATCAACTATCTCAAAATCAAAGTTAGCATCCAAGTCACTTTTTATTCCCATTTATTAAGTTCCTAATCATAAATAAGCTATTTAACCTAATTGTAGCAGTTTTTAGTTAAAATTCTTGTTAGATAATAAAAAGAGATTTTACAATGAATAAAAAAATGACAATATCCTCAATCAAGAAATCAAAAGGTCTTGCACCTCTTGTTATGATTACTGCTTATGACGCTTTGTTCGCTTCTTTGTTTGAAGAAAGTTGTGACATGATTTTAGTCGGTGATAGCCTCAATATGAGCTTTGCAGGAAAAAAAGACACCTTGAGTGCAACAATGGATCAGATGATTTATCATACAAATGCCGTTTGCAATGGTGCAAAAAACAGTTTTATTGTATGTGATATGCCCTTTGGAACGTACACAAATAAAGAAGATGCCCTTCATAACTCTATCAAAGTTTTTCAGCAAACAAATGCTGATTGTGTCAAGATAGAAGGTGGTGGAGACAAGGCGGATATTGTGGAGCATTTAACATCTAACGGCATCGCAGTATGTGGTCATATAGGCCTTTTGCCTCAATCGGTGAGAAGTGAAGGCGGTTATAAAGTTAAAGGCAAAACAAGTGCAGAGTGTCTATCCTTAATAGCAGATGCAAGAGCTATAGAAGATGCGGGCGCATTTTGTATGGTCATAGAAGGTGTCATAGCTGAAGTGGCACAAGAAGTGGCAGCTAGTGTGGATATTCCGGTAATCGGTATAGGCGCTGGAAACAAAGTGGATGGACAAGTTCTTGTATTTTCTGATATGCTTGGATTATTTGAAGCATTCACACCTAAGTTTGTAAAAAAATACATGGACGGAGCTTCTCTTGTAAAAGAAGCTGTGAAAAGTTACGCAGGTGAAGTCAAAGTTCGTGATTTCCCAGCAACAGAACATACTTACTGATGGATAGCTGATGGAAAGAATTGTAGAGATAGAAAAGTTTGATTCTGAGGAAGGAAGTGTTGAGATAACACTTCGTCCGGATGCTTGGAATGAGTATATTGGACAAGATCAGATTAAAAAAAATCTCTCAGTGTTTATAGAGGCTAGCAAAAAAAGGCAAGAGGCACTTGACCATGTTCTTTTTTTTGGTCCTCCGGGACTAGGAAAAACAACATTGGCTCTTATCATTGCAAATGAGATGAATGCAAATATTAAAGTCACAGCCGCTCCGATGATTGAAAAAAGTGGAGATTTAGCTGCACTTTTAACAAATTTAGAAGAAGGGGATATACTTTTTATAGATGAGATTCACCGTCTTTCACCTGCAGTTGAAGAGATACTTTACTCATCTATGGAAGATTTCCGCATAGATATTATAATAGGTAGCGGTCCTGCTGCACAAACGGTGAAGATAGATTTACCTAGATTCACCCTTATCGGTGCGACCACAAGAGCAGGGATGCTTTCAAATCCTCTTAGAGACAGATTTGGGATGAGTTTTCGAATGCAGTTTTATGACTCGAATGAATTGGCCAAAATCATAGCACAAGCTTCAAACAAGCTTAATAAAGAAATACTTCACGAAGCATCCATGGAAATTGCAAAAAGAAGCAGGGGCACTCCCCGTATAGCACTTCGTTTACTTCGTCGTGTAAGGGATTTTGCTGATGTGGCAGAGGAATTAGATATAAATCATTCACGTACGCAATATGCTTTAAATGAGTTAGGGATTAACTCCCATGGTTTTGATGAGATGGATTTACGACTTTTAAACCTCTTGGTTTCAGCAAATGGTAAAGCGATGGGATTAAGCACTATCGCTGCTTCTTTAAGTGAAGATGAAGGTACAGTGGAAGATGTTTTAGAACCGTATCTTATTGCAAACGGTTACTTGGAAAGAACTGCAAAAGGCAGACGTGCCACAAGAATGACGTATGATGTTTTAAATATATCTGCACCAAGAGATGAAGGGGGTTTATTTTGAAATCTAAAGCGAGAGAGATTCACTTCTTGGGTGAAGGAGACAGACAATGCAAATAGAAAAATTCTCGCCAAGGGGCGTAGCTTCAGTGAAGGGAATTCGCCAAGGAATTCACTTCCTTGGTGAAGGAGACAGACAACAATGAAACCGCAGTATTTTATAGCTATACTTTTCGCCACTTCGCTTTATTGGATGTATTTGCTCTATTCACCGTTTATTCTCACTATTTTGATTGCGGCACTTTTAGCAATTTCGACTTCTAATATTCAGTGTTTTTTTGAGAAATATCTACACTCAAAACTCTTAGCTTCTTTAATTTCCAGTTTACTTTTAGCAGCTATATTTTTTGCCCCGTTGGGCTATTTTTTGACAACATTGACGATACAGTTAAATACTATAAATCCTGAAGATATGGCCAAGGTTGATATTTTTATTCAAGAGTTTATCGCCTCTCCTCCAGAGTATTTAAAATTTTTAGTCCCTTATGTGAATGAGGCATTGCAAAATATCAATATGAATACAGTCACTTCCAATGCAATTTTCATCACTGGAAAGATTGGAGCTTTTTCTGCAAGTTTTTTGAAAAATGCTTTTTTAATCATCATATTTTACTTTTTTGCGCAATACAACGGGGCCTATGTTTTAACATTTTTAAAACGTGTTATACAGATGTCAGTGGAAGACACCACTCTCCTTGCTAAAGAGTTGTCATCGGTGATGAGTGTGGTGTTTTATTCTATTTTAACAACTGCTATGTTTGAGGGTGTTCTTTTTGGTGTAGCTGTTTCTTTTATGGGTTATAATGGTCTTTTATTTGGAATTATGTATGGTTTCGCGTCTCTTATTCCGGTAGTGGGTGGAATCCTTATGTGGTTGCCGTTTATGATTTATGAGTTTGCAATAGGTAATAATTCATCTGCAATTTTTATAGCACTTTATTCAATTATAATCATCTCAATCATTGCAGACACATTCATCAAACCTTTAATTATAAAAGCAATTAATAAGCAAATTTTGGACGAGGATGACACAAAGATGAACGAGCTTGTTATTTTCTTTGCAATTATTGCCGGTTTAGCGACTTTCGGATTTTGGGGTATGATTCTAGGGCCTGCGATAACAGCATTTTTTCTAACTATTTTAAAACTGTTCGAAGCAAGAAGTCAAGAGTATAAACAGACTATTGATCTGAATAAATCTTAGGATGATCGTTTTTAAATCTTCTATGAAGCCAGAACCAAAATTTTGGTTCTCTCTTTATTAAATCTCCCAGCCAATCTGCCTGGAGTTGTGTCGCTTTTAATATATCAGCATCTGCATTGTCTGTTTTTTCAACCTTTATCTCATCAAAAAGCATTAAGGTGTAGTTTTGTTCATCGTCAGTTCGAATAGTCACCGGGATGATGGCTGCATTGAACTTTCTTGCAAGAAATGCAGGAGTTGAAGTCTGACGCAGAGGATGTCCCATGAAATCTATCATGACACCTTCGTTATTATTGATGTTTGTATCTATTAAAAGTCCGCAAGCCACACCATTTTTAATGTTCTTCACCAAAGGTTTCACAACATTGCTTTTTTCCATAGAAATATTTCCAAATCTATCTCTGGCTTCAAGCAGCCACTTTTCATATTCCCGGTTTTTCATTTTCTTGTAAACTGCTATAAGAGGCTCTATAAAAGCCCCGATGGAAGCTCCTCCTAATTCCCAGGAACTGTAATGTGTTGTCACATAGATAACTGCACGACCCTGGGCATGCACTTTTTGGACAGCTTCTATGTTTTGTATTGTGATTTTTTCTTTGAGTTCCTCTTTGCTCATATTTCTAAGTTCCATAGCGTGAAGAAAGTTAAAAGCTAAGTTTTTAAAAGCATATTTTGTAATCTCTTCTTTTTCTTTCTCACTCATAGTGTCTTGAAAGATAAAATCAAGATTTTGATGGGAGACTTTACGGTATCTGCTTGAAGTGTGGTAGCCTATAGTTGCAAGAGATGAAAAAAAAGCTTTTCTCCAAGAAGATGGCAAAGCCATTAAAAGTTTTTCAAAAAATAAAAGCAGTTTAAATCCCATTATTCTATATCCTCTAAAAGTTTTTTTGCATTGCGCACGATATCTTCCACTTGTATCTCTTTGATTGAGAAGTCGTTTTTATTGATTTTGAATATATCAACATCTGATGGTGAATGCATGGCAATGTTTTTTGGTGTTTCGTATATCATTCTCTCGTTTGTCGGACCAAAAAGTGTAATGGACGCAACATTTTGTGCCCATGCCATATGTGTCGGTCCGGTATCATTACCTATGAGTAAATCACAAGAACTTATGTAGGAAACCAACTCAACAAGGGAGAGTTTAGGTGCAAGAGTTGCAAACTCTGAATGCTCACAGATCCAAAGAGCATCTTCTTTCTCAGCCTCATTTCCCCAAATAATCAATGCATTTTCTTTGAGGGAATTTGCAAGTTCAGCTATGGATTCTTTAGGGTATCTTTTTGATTCCCATGAAGCGCCTATAACTATTGCAATGTTTTTCTTCTGCGTTGGAGGAAAAGGGTATGTTGTGCTAGGAAAGATTTTTTCTTTTTCTAAGAGCATAGCATCTGTTATTTCAAAGTCTAAGGCATCAGCAACTACAAAAGAGTTTCTTCTGACAATATTAGCGTCATAGGCTATTTTTGAACTTGTTTTATAAAAAAAAGAAGCAAGACTCTCTCTTGTGGAATCTTTATCAAATCCATGGGTGTTTTTTCCAAGAAACCGAGCAACCACACTTGACTTTATAAGTCCTTGCATATCGATAATGATATCGAATTCACCAAGTGATCGCAGATGCTGTATGGTTTGTTTCAAGGCAGAAAAACTTTTTTGTTGTTTTAACTTTTTGAGATTTACACAATGCACAGCGTGAATCAAGGGATGACTTTTTAGAAGCGGCGAGAAAACTTCTTCTGTGATCCATTCAATTTTTGCATTTGGATAATGTTTGTGAATGAATTGTAGAACCACAGCACTGTTGACAATATCACCAAGTGCGGAAAGCCGTACAATTGCAATTTTTTTTATATTTGGATTCATCAAGTATAATTATATCCAATTAAAGTTTTTCTATCAGTTTATCATTGCTATGGTATAATCTAAGTAATAAAGGAGTGCTTATGGAATTGAGTTATTTAGGAATACTGTTAATCATCGCAAGTTTTGTTGTCGGTTGGTTTCTAAGTTATGTTAAATCGCGGTTCGAAGTTGGAAAATATAAAAAAGAATTAAAAGATTTTCAAGAACACCTTAATAGACAGATGAAAATAACAGGTGAAGGAAGCAGGAACCTCGAAGCTGATTTAGAAAAACTAAGAAAAGAGAATGAGAACTTACGTATTTCTGTTAAGACCTTAGGCCAAAAACCGGGACGTGCTGAAGTGAGACTTCTTAATATTTATGATGGCGCACTTCGTAAAATGATGCTTAATGCCCCCGGTTTTTCCGGTGCATGGGAAGCTTCACTTCAAGAAGCAGAAAGAGAGTATGAAGAGAATGAAAAAGGCTTTAAATCAATCATCAAAAAAGTATTCAGCCCGAGTCTGGCGCACAATACAGAACCAAAAAAGATAGAACAGACAAAAGAAGGGTTTAATTGATGGCGTCTGATGATATACAACACTTTGCAAAAGGACGAACAAAGGCGAGGGCATATTTTTGTTATCTTTTTTCAAATAATCTTCCAAATAAAATTGAAGATGTAAGTCAAAGTATGGTTGTGCCTAGGCTTTTGAGCTTAAAGGCAGATTTGGAAAAGTGTGAGGGTGCGTATCTTTTAGATCATAAAGGGCAGCAGGTCACACCTACATTTTTACCAGACGGCAAAGAAGATACAGACGGGATTGGCCGTATCCGTGCTGATAGAGCTTATTACTATCGGGCGGTGAAGGAAAAGAGATGTACGATGACAGATCCTTATCCTTCATTGATTACGCAAGATTTAACGATTACGGCTTCTTATCCTATCTACGATGACAAAAATAAGTTAAAATTTGTGGCATGTATAGATATGCCTTTAGAAGAAGTTTTAGCTATTTCACATTTAAATACTTTAGATGGAGCTTTTTCTTCTTTCTTTAAATTTGCATATATCTGTTTTGCATTTGCATTAACGGCTGTTGCTTTATTACTGTTTGTGCATGGAATTCAGAACTTTTTTATTGCAGAGATATCAATGTCGCACCTCTCAATTGACGAGATGTTTAAGGCAACGATTTTACTCACGCTCTCTCTGGCCATATTCGATCTTGTTAAGACACTTATAGAAGAGGAAGTTTTAGGACAACATAAAGAGCATAATATATCAGGACCGCATAAAACAATGGTTAAGTTTCTCGGTTCTATTATTATCGCCTTGTCGATTGAGGCTTTAATGCTTGTGTTTAAGTTTGCAATCACCGATCCCGATCACCTAATGAACGCAATGTATATAGTTGCAGGTGTATCAATGTTGCTGGTTTCTTTAGCAGTATATATAAAATACACTAAAACAGATGAGAATATTGAATTATCATGATAGGGATAGTTGATTATAATATGGGAAATCTTGCAAGTGTTCAAAATGCATTTGCAAAGTTAGGCTGTGAAACCGCAGTGGAAAGTGATTCTCGAAAATTTCATGAATACGATAAATTGATTCTTCCTGGAGTTGGGGCTTTTGGAGATGCAATGGAGCATCTTAGAGAGAGAAATATGATTGAAGCTATACAAGAATATGCTGCGAGTGGGAAATATATACTCGGTATTTGTCTTGGGATGCAACTTTTATTTGACTCAAGTGAAGAATTTGGAAAGCATGAAGGATTGGGACTTATTAAAGGAAGTGTGACTCACTTTGATAGTGAAAAGTTTCAAGAAAATATGAAAATTCCGCATATGGGATGGAATAGAATGTTCACTAAAGAACATCCTTTATTTGAAGGTCTTGATGAGGAGCATTATCTTTATTTTGTGCACACATATCATGTGAATTGTGAGAATGAAGATGATATTATCGGAACGACACATTATGGCTATGATTTCACATCAGCAGTGGCTCATAAGAATGTGCTTGGAATTCAACCACATCCAGAAAAGAGCCATACGAACGGCTTAAAAATACTAAAAAATTTTATTAAACTATAGGAACAAATAGATAATGACTTTATACCCAGCGATAGATTTAAAAGATGGAAAAGCAGTGCGCCTTACAAAAGGCTTGATGGATAGTGCAAAGATTTACTCAGATGAACCTTGGTCTCTTGTGAAAAAATTTGAAGAGATGGGTGCTGAATGGGTGCACTTGGTTGATTTAAACGGTGCCTTCGCAGGTGAACCGAAAAATCTTGAACAGATTATAAAAATCAGAGAAAACTGCAATGTGAAATTAGAGCTTGGAGGTGGAATCAGAGATGAAGAAACTATCAAAAAAATGTTGGAGATTGGAATAGATCGAATCATTTTAGGTTCTATCGCTGTAAAAGATCCCCAGTTTGTCAGAGATATGGCTTCTAAATATCCTATAGCAGTCGGAATTGATGCCATTGACGGTTTTGTTGCGGTTGAGGGGTGGGGTGAAGTAAGTGCAATGCGTGCAACAGATTTAGCTAAAGAGTTTGCTGATGCCGGTGTGGAAGCTATTATATGCACTGATGTAGGTAAAGACGGAACACTTAGCGGTGTGAATGTTGACTTCACTTTAGATATCGCACGTGCGAGCGGAGTGAGCACAATAGCAAGCGGCGGGGTTAAAGATGAGAGTGATATCCAAGCATTGATTGCCACCAAAGAAGTTGATGGTGTAATCATTGGTAAAGCTTACTATGAGGGAACTTTAGACCTTCCTAAAATGTTTAAACTTTTATAGTTAATAGTAAAATAAACAGATTTTTGCTATTATATGACTATTAAAATATATAAAGAAAAGGATTTCGCTTGAAATTACTTGTTGTTGATGACAGTTCTACAATGCGTCGTATAATTAAAAACACTTTGGCAAGATTGGGATATAAAGATATTCTAGAAGGTGCTGATGGTGTTGAGGGATGGAATCAAATGGATACCAACCCTGATATTGAGATGTTGATCACAGACTGGAATATGCCAGAGATGAATGGTTTAGAGCTTGTTAAAAAAGTTCGTGCTGATGCGAGATTTGTTGACGTGCCAATTATTATGGTGACAACTGAGGGCGGAAAAGGAGAAGTTATCACAGCACTTAAAGCAGGTGTGAATAACTATATCGTAAAACCATTCACTCCTCAGGTTCTTAAAGAAAAACTAGGTGCAGTTATGGGTGTTTCCGAGTAATGCAGGAGCACTACTACGAGTTAGTAGTTAAAGTTTCATCTCATCTTTCTCTTTTTTCCGATTTTTTATCAGATACAGTCCCGGTTGGTTTTGAAGAAAAAGATGATGGCTTTGTTATACGAAGTGAAGATTCTTTAGATACGATAGAATGGGGTTTGATCCAATATCAAGAAGCCCTGCAAAAAGCTCTTAATCAAACGATTGAAATTGAATGCACACATTCAAAACAAAAAAACAGTGACTGGGTTGCAGAATATCAAAATTCCATTCAACCATTAGCAATAGATAAATTCTATATCCATCCGACTTGGAATGAACCAAGTGACGCTTTCATAAATATATCAATAGATCCAGCATTAGCGTTTGGAACAGGACATCATCCAACAACAGCATCCTCATTAAAAGCAATATCAAAGTATGTTAAAAGCGGAGACAGTTTGATAGATGTGGGTTGTGGAAGCGGAATTCTTTCCATTGCAGCTATGAAGCTGGGTGCCACTGTGGATGCTTGTGATACAGATGTGGTGTCTGTAGAAAATTCACTAGTAAATGCCGAACTCAATGATGTGAAATTTCATAATATTTGGGAAGGATCTTGTTCTGCAAGTACGAAAAAATATGATATGGTGGTTGCCAATATTGTAGCAGATGTCCTGACTTTTATTTCTAAAGAGTTAAAACAAGCACTTAAAGATGATGGTATTTTAGTACTTTCAGGGATATTAGACAAGTATGAAGCAAAAGTGCTTTCATTTTACAAAAATTGTGAAATCATTCAAAGAATACCTCAAGATGAGTGGGTTACTTTGATATTAAAATTAAAATAAAAGAGAAATAGATATGTCAAAAAAAGAGTCAAACGATAATAAAAACGATAATAATTTTTTTAATAAAAATCCATTAATCACTTTCGCAGTATTTTCAGTGGTTATGATTTTGTTGTTTAAAATGTTAGTCGGTGATGGTGATACTTTAAATAATGGAATAGGTGCACAAACGGCAAGAGTTAAAGCAATCAGTTATTCTGAGCTTAAGTCTTTAATCGAATCTAAAAGTGTATCAAAGGTTGAAATCGGTCAGACCTATATCAAGGCGAAATCCTCAGATGGACAAGTGTACACAACAAGAATTGTCAGAGGTGACAGCAAATTAACAGAACAATTAGAAAAGCAAGGCATAGAATATATCGGTTTCAGTGAGACAAACTGGTTCACTGAGATGTTTGGATGGTTGTTACCATTTTTAATCATCATCGGAATCTGGATGTTTTTTGCAGGACGTATGCAAAAGAGCATGGGTGGCGGTATCCTAGGTATGGGTCAGTCTAAAAAAATGGTCAACTCAGAAAAACCGAATACAAAGTTCGATGATGTTGCCGGTGTTGAAGAGGCTAAAGAAGAAGTGCAAGAGATTGTTGACTTTTTAAAATATCCGGGACGTTATGTTGAAATCGGTGCGAAAATTCCAAAAGGGGTCTTACTTGTAGGATCTCCTGGTACAGGTAAAACATTATTGGCTAAAGCAGTGGCCGGTGAAGCGGAAGTTCCATTTTTCTCAGTGAGCGGTTCTAGTTTTATTGAGATGTTTGTCGGTGTCGGTGCCGCCCGTGTACGTGACTTGTTTGAGCAGGCAAAAAAAGACGCTCCAAGTATCATTTTCATAGATGAGATTGATGCTATTGGTAAAAGCCGTGCTGCAAGCGGTATGATGGGTGGAAATGATGAAAGAGAGCAGACGCTTAATCAGCTCCTTGCTGAAATGGATGGTTTTGGAACAGACACCCCTGTAATTATTCTTGCAGCAACAAACAGACCGGAAGTTCTTGATGCTGCATTGCTCCGTCCCGGACGTTTTGACAGACAGGTTTTAGTTGACAAACCTGATTATGAAGGGCGTATTAAAATCCTTAATGTGCATATGAAAAATGTAAAAATGGACAAAGATGTTGAGATAGAAGAAATAGCTCGTTTAACTGCAGGTTTAGCTGGTGCAGACTTAGCAAATATTATCAACGAAGCTGCACTTTTAGCTGGTAGAAAAAGTCAAAAAACTGTTACACAAAGAGATTTATTTGAATCAGTTGAACGTGCGATTGCCGGTTTAGCTAAAAAATCCCGCCGTATCAATCAAAAAGAGAAAAAGATAGTTGCGTATCATGAAAGCGGGCATGCACTTTTAGCAGAGACTACAATAGGCGCTAAAAAAGTTTCTAAGGTTTCTATAGTTCCTCGTGGTTTAGCTGCTTTAGGATACACACTCAATAAGCCTGAAGAAGACAGGTTTATGATGCAGCGTCATGAGATGTGGGCTGAAGTGGATGTTTTACTTGGCGGCCGTGCTGCAGAACAGGTGTTTATCGGTGAAATTTCAACGGGTGCCGGAAATGATTTAGAGCGTGCCACTGACATTATCAAATCTATGGTTCAAACTTATGGTATGACTGATATTGCCGGGCTTATGGTGCTTGAAAAAAGTAGACAGTCATTTTTAGGCGGCGGACAACAGGCCGCTCGTGAATACAGTGAAAAAATGGCACAAGACATGGATGGTTTCATTAAAGCTTCACTTGATGAGCATTATAAAAATGTAATTGAACGTCTTGAAGAATATAGAGATGCTATAGAAGATATGGTTGCACTTTTATATAAAAAAGAAAATATAACCGGTGAAGAAGTAAGAAAAATTATTATAGATTTTGAAGATAGAAACGGGATAACGTCAAAAGTGGAAGTTGTATCTGATGAAATTGCCCAAGAACTGGAAGAAGATGCAAAGATGGTGAAAAATAAAGATGAAAAATAATCTCTTTCCTATTGCTAAAGATGGTTGGATATACATAGCATACGCTATGGGTGCATTTGTGATTTTTAGTATTTTAGATTTGGAATTTTTTCAACTTATATCATTTGTTGCAATAGTGTTTTTCTTATTTATATTTAGAAACCCTGAAAGAGAATTGCCGAGTTTTGAAGAGAATCAGGTGCTTTCTCCTGTAGATGGTGAAGTGCTCTCAATCGAGAGTCTCAATGCGAGTGATGAGTATGCTTATAAGGTGCTTATAAATACGACATATAAAGACGTTGGAATATTAAGAGCCCCGATGAATGCTTCTGTTTATTATCTTAAAAAAACTAAGGGAACAAGACTTTCTTTAGATACTCCTCTTGCACACAAAACAAATGAAAATGTCACTATAGTATTGAAAGATGCTAATAGCAATAAGATAAAGTTGACACATATTTTAAAACAAAGTTTATGCGGAGTGAGCGTGGACTTAGAAAATGAAGATCGAGTGCTCCAATCAGCGAGATACGGTCTTATGGTGAATGGAATCACAGAGATATACTTACCTAAAAACTTTAGAATCAGTCTTGTATTAGGCGAAGAAACCACAGCCTCTGAATCTTTGATAGGTTACTTCACCAAGTAAACTATTGCTTTTTAGCTTCTTTTAATTGTTTGTGCAATAGTAATTTATCCAAGTCAATATCAAAGTTGAAATATTCAGATGTAAAACCATTGTTCCCAAGCTTAGAAAGTTGAATCACAGCGCCCTCATTGTTTTGAACCTCAAGATAAAGTAAGCCTAAAGCGTAACGGCTTTCAGCAAATGAGCTATCCTTTCTTTTAGAGAGTTCGAGCAGACCTATGGCATTTTCATGGTGCTCTGCGGCAGTGGAAGCCACAGCACCTAAAAAGAGAGTTTTGGCATCTCTGATCTTCATTTCATCAATCATTTGATTGTAAAGCACATAAGATTCTTCAAAAGCTTTATCAAATAACGAGGCAAGTGCGAGTGTGTTTGTGAGTTCATATACAGGCTCTTTAGTTGTGGCAATAGCTTTTTTTAATTGTTCTCTTAAATAAAATAAATGACCGGTGATAAGATTTTGCTGAATATAAAGAGACCTTGTTATATTCGGTCCAAAGTATAAATCTTTGTTGTGGAAATCCTTGTCTTTTAAGTAGTTGAATACTTCCACGGGGTATTTGTCATCATCTAAATCGCTGAAGTGAGAATCAATATACATTATATGCGGAAGTATATCTCTTGGCAGTAAGATAGTGAGCTTTTGAGAAGACTTCTTGGCATAATCATATCTTTTTAGATTTAAAGCTATGATAGTCTCTAAAGCAAGATATAAAGGTCTTTGATTGTAGTCATTATCCAACCAGTCCACAGTGGCTAAAATATTGCTTTGTGTAATTGAGAGTAATGTTCTGTACAAGTCCCTTTCTTCGCTTGGAGCTTCTTCATTAACAGCATCTCTAAGAATAGTGAAAAGCTTAGGGCTTTCTTTATCAATCAATTGTGATGTCATCACAGCATAAATACCGGAGAGATGGTTTTTTGCATCTAAATAGTAAGATTTGAGAAAATGTTTATGAGCCGGCTGCATATATCCCATTTGTGCGTAAGTAAGTGCCAGGTTATAATGTAAAATAGAGTGTTTTGGTTGTATTTCTATGAGCTTTTGCAGATCTTCATTTGCACTTCGTATGTTAAAAGAAAGTGCTTTCTTGATTGCTTGTGCAATCCCTCTGTTAACGACAGATGAGGATGAACTTTTATTAAGGTATTCTTTTGCAGAAGCAATATTGTCTATATAAATATTTGCATTGCCTTTACGGATATAACTTATCGTTTGGTTTGCATTGAATATTTTATAAGGCGAGAAATAAAATATTTTTTGATAGTTAAGTGATTTAGATGAATTCACATTATCCCGATATAAATTTTGTGCTTTTTTTGAATCAAATAAACTATCTTTTAAAGTCACTTTTATTGGATAATGTTTGTAAACTTCTTCTGGGAACATATCGGTGACATTCTGAATTTCAGTGGCACCTGAGGCGATTTTTCCTGCTTTTAATTTTATCAAGCCTAATGCAAGTTGCGCTTTTGCCGGTTCGATGTTTCTTAAGATTGCCTCTTCCAGGTATTGTTGCGCTAGAGTTATATCTCCAACTCTGGCGTAAAGTAAGGCAAGGCTGAAACTGTCCATAATATCAGGATTTTTTTCCATAGCCTCGATAGCATCATAGTTATTGTTGAATAATGCATTCATTTTTGCACGTAAATGTTTTTGCACTTCTGGATATTCCCCAGATGTTGGATTTTGTAAAGAGCTTAAGCTTTCTAAATAGTTTTGCTTATAATAATTAATCAAAGTGTAGTAATAAGAATAAAGTGGTGAATTGTGCTCATTGGGCAGGTGGGCATAGGCTAAATCAATATAGTACTTGAAATTTTTTTCATCTTTAAGGTGAAGTGAGCACACTGCAGCATTAATAGCGCTTACACATCTTTTTTCATGGTTGTTGATAGCTTTTTGAAACGTTTTAAGTGCGAGTGCATATTGTTCATTTTTAAGTTGTGCAACACCGAGATTGTATTGAGATATAGCTTCACTGTAGATTGCGATTTTTTCATATAAAAAGAGTGCTTCATCCTTGGAACCGCTGGCATAAAGATAATTCGCTTTTGCAATCATATTTTCCAGTTTACTAGGCTCTATGGGCTTTTGTTTATCCTCATCAAGCTTTTCTTCTATATTGTCCATGGAATATTTATTTTCTTCTTGCGAAGATTTAAAGATAAAGATAAAAATAATTAATATTATGAGAATAAATACAATAACAGAAGCAACAATGATGATTAATTTTTTCTTTTTACCTTCCTCTTCCTCTTGGCTTGAGAGTTCTTCTTGGGAATCACCTAAGTCAGCCGCATCACCTTCAGCAATTATTACAATCTCTTCTTCAGCCTCAGCCATGCTTTCCCTTGATTTATTTTTTCTTTATCATAGCAAAAAAAGTACCACGAGCCATAATTCACCGAACAACTTCTTTTAGCTACATTCTGACTGTGGCTTGATTGCAGGTGTCCATTCTGATACGGTCATCATAAAACACTTCAAGCCATTCCATGATATGATCTTGAGTTAAGACAACAGCACCTTTTTTCTCTTCTACGTTGACATCACTCACCGGTTTTACATTTTTAAGATACATTCTAGCTTCTTTTAAAAGGCTCATCTGTACTTTTACGTCTAGTTTACTCATCTCTAATCCTTTAAGTTTTTGCATCCTGATTTTAAAGTATAACTAATCTATAGCTAATAAAGGTTTAAAAATTTGTACTATGTGCATATAATTTTGAATTATCCTTAAGTTATATTTTTAATTTTATACATACCTGTTTTATTTAATTAATTTGCTAGAATTCTATAAAGGCAAATTAAATGAATGATTTTACGTATTACAACCCTACCAAGATAGAGCTTGGCAGAGGTAAAGAGAACAATATTGGTGAATATATAAGCCAATCCGGTGTAAAAAAAGTATTGCTATTATACGGAGTTGGCAGTATCAAAAAATTTGGTTTGTATGAACGGATTATAAGTTCCCTTAAGAAAAGCAATATTGAATTTGAAGAGTTAAGCGGCGTAGTCAGCAACCCACTTTTAAGCAAGGTGAACGAAGGTGTTGAAATAGTTAAAGGTAATAATATTGAAGCTATTTTAGGTGTTGGCGGAGGTTCTGTTGTAGATAGTGCAAAAGCGATAGCTGCAGGTTCAAAATATGATGGCGATGTGTGGGACTTTTTTATTCATAAAGCAGAGATAACTGAAGCTTTACCAGTCTTTACAGTTATGACACTCTCCGCCGCTGCAAGTGAGATGAATGGAAATTCTGTTGTGATGAAAGATGAAACAAAGCAGAAGTATTCTATAGCGTCCGTTTTAGTAAATCCTGTAGTCTCAGTTATCAACCCTGAGCTAATGGCAACAGTCTCTAAAGAGTATTTAGCATACTCAGCTGTTGACGTGATATCTCACTGTATAGAAGTTTATTTCACTGCAAGTGTTCACCCAAATTTCAACTCCAGAATTGTTGAATCAATCATTAAGTCAATCATGGAGACTACGGAGATTCTTTTAAAAGATCCAGATAACTATGATGCAAGAGCCGAGTTTGCATGGGTTGCGATACAAGGTCTTAATGGATTGACACCGACAGGAACTAAAGGCGGAACTTTTCCAAACCATATGATTGAGCACTCTTTGTCGGCTTTATACAATGTGCCACATGGAGCAGGTTTGGCAGTGGTTATACCAGCTTGGATGAAGTGGTATATAAAGCAAAACAAACCTCAATTCAAAAGATTTGCAAGAGAAATTTTTGATGGTGAAAGTATGAATGATGCGATAGAAGGGCTAGAAAACTGGTTTAATAAAATTGGAGCGCCTACGACTTTAAAAGGATTAAATATTTCAAGAGACGGGATTGAAGAAATAGCTGAAAATGCTAGTCAAACAGCTAAAGTTTGGGGGTTTTCTGAACTCTATTCAAAAGAAACAATTATAGAGATACTTCAAAAAGCATAGAGCTGAATATGCAAATTAAAGAAGTGTTTTCACCACCAGAAATTATAGCGGTGCAAAAACTGGCTGATGAAATATGGAATGAATATTATCCAGCTATTATCACTCAAGAACAAGTTGATTATATGCTAGAAACTTTTCAAACAGCTAAGGCTATTTTAGGACAGATACAAGAAGAGTATATTTATTTTTTATTCATAAAAGATGAACAGAATATCGGATATATGTCGATTAAAAAGATGCAAAGTGCTCTTTTTCTAAGTAA
>JACKQG010002711.1_pt1 | contig 22694 bp, 20 predicted proteins | sample 8237621 | NCBI WGS metagenome assembly JACKQG01 (sample SAMN15677084, study PRJNA649215) | marine metagenome | biome: marine; feature: Black Sea; material: saline water; isolation source: suspended particulate matter (SPM) from the Black Sea western gyre | collected 2013-06-09/2013-06-10 | depth... | reverse complement strand
TTTGAGGGTGGGGAACCCGTCGGCGCGGCAGGGCAGGGGGTCGGAAAGGGTGTCCGCGCCGACCGGCATGATCATGATTTCCTGGATGTCGATCGGGTTGTCGGCGTGGGCGCCGCCGTTGATGATGTTCATCATCGGCACGGGCAGAAGGTGCGAATGCGCGCCGCCGATAAACCGGTACAAGGGCTGTTCCGCGTCATCGGCCCCGGCGTGGGCGCAGGCCAGGCTGACGCCGAGAATGGCGTTGGCGCCGAGGCGGCCCTTGTTGTCGGTGCCGTCGAGTTCGATCATGGTGTTGTCGATCAGGAACTGGTCTTCGGCGTCCATGCCCGAAAGCGCATCGAAGATTTCACCGTTGACCGCGTCCACCGCCTTCAACACACCCTTGCCGCCATAGCGCGCCTTGTCGCCATCGCGAAGTTCGTGGGCTTCGTGCTTGCCGGTGGAGGCGCCAGACGGCACCCCGGCACGGCCCATGGCGCCGTTTTCCAGAATCACATCGACCTCGACGGTCGGGTTGCCGCGACTGTCGAGAATTTCGCGGGCGATGATGTCGATAATGGCGGTCATGGGTGGGGGCTCCGTTGAGTCAGGGGGCGGCTATTCAATTTCAATGGGCCGCGTTTTGGCCAGTTGGTCGAATTCCATCAATGTTTCCACAATTCCCGGCAACTGGTCCAGCGGGATCATGTTGGGGCCGTCGCTGGGCGCGGTGTCCGGGTCTTGGTGGGTTTCCATGAATACCGCGGCGACGCCGATGGACACGGCGGCGCGGGCCAGCACCGGGGCGAATTCCCGCTGTCCGCCCGACGATGTCCCCTTCCCTCCCGGCTGCTGCACCGAATGGGTGGCGTCGAAGACAACCGGGCATCCCGTCAGCGCCATGATCGGCAGGCCCCGCATGTCGGAGACAAGCGTGTTATAGCCGAAGCTGGCGCCGCGTTCGCAGACCATGACATGGGTGTTGCCGGTTTCCTCGACCTTCTTGACTACGTTGGCCATGTCCCAGGGCGCCAGGAACTGGCCCTTCTTGACGTTGATGGCCTTGCCGGTCTTGCCGGCGGCGACGAGCAGGTCCGTCTGGCGGCACAGGAAGGCCGGGATTTGCAGGACATCGATAACGTCGGCAAGGGCGGCGCAGTGGTCCGGCTCATGCACGTCGGTCAGGACGGCAAGCCCGGTTTGCTTTTTGACCTCGGCGAAGACTTCCAGAGCCTTTTCCATGCCGAGGCCGCGCGGGCTTCCGGAACTGGTGCGGTTGGCCTTGTCGTAGGATGTTTTATAAATCAGCCCGATGCCGAGGGTCTTCGACATTTCGGCCAGCGCGCCCGACATGTCGAGCGCATGATCGCGGCTCTCCATGACACACGGCCCCGCGATCATGACCAGCGGGCGGTCATTGCCGAGAGTCAGGTCACCGATGGATACGTGGCGGGGCTGGGTCATGGGTGTCTTCCGGTTGGTTGTCCGGACGGTCCTACACCAGGCGCGACTGGTGAACCGCGCCGGCGATAAACGAGGTGAACAACGGATGCGGCTCGAACGGTTTTGATTTCAGTTCCGGGTGGAACTGGACACCAACATACCACGGGTGATCGGGAATTTCGACGATCTCCGGCAGGACGCCGTCGGGCGACATGCCGGAAAACTTCAGCCCGGCCTTCTCGAGAACGTCACGGTAGGTGGTGTTGACCTCATAGCGGTGGCGGTGGCGCTCGGAAATTTCCGCATCACCGTAGATGTCATGTACCCGGCTGCCTTTTTCCAGGCCGCAGGCATAGGCGCCGAGCCGCATGGTGCCGCCCATGTTGCCACCTGCTTCGCGGCGGTGAAGCTCTTCGCCTTTAAGCCATTCGGTCATCAGGCCGACCACGGGGTCTTCGCAGGGACCGAATTCGGTGGACCCGGCCTTAGCGAGCCCGGCCATGTTGCGGGCCGCTTCTATCACCGCCATCTGCATGCCGAAGCAAATGCCGAAGTACGGGATCTTGCGTTCGCGGGCGAACCGGGCGGCGGCAATCTTGCCTTCCGAGCCGCGTTCGCCGAAACCGCCGGGCACCAGGATGCCGTGGACGCCTTCCAGGTGATGCAGGGTATCGCCGGATTCGAAGATTTCCGAATCCACCCATTGGGTTCCGACGTGCACGTTGTTGGCGATGCCGCCGTGGGCCAGGGCTTCGGCGAGCGATTTATAAGCATCCATCAGGCCGGTGTACTTGCCGACGATGGCGATGGAGACTTCGCCTTCGGGCTTGGTCACGCGCTCGCTGATTTCCTCCCAGCGGCTCAGGTCGGGGGGTGGCGCGTCGATATTGAAGTGGCGGCAGACTTCATCGTCGAGGCCTTCCTTGTGGTAGCTGATGGGCACGCTGTAGATGGTGTCGACATCGAGCGCCGGGATCACGGCTTCTTCCCGAACGTTGCAGAACTGGGCGATCTTGCGGCGTTCGCCATCGGGAATGGTTCGGTCGGCCCGGCACAGCAAAACGTCGGGCTGGATGCCGACGCTCAGCAGTTCCTTCACGGAATGCTGTGTCGGTTTGGTCTTCAACTCACCGGCGGTCCGGATATACGGGATCAGCGTCAGGTGGAGATACATGGAATTTTCGCGGCCGAGTTCGTTGCGCAATTGCCGGATTGCTTCCAGAAAGGGCAGTCCCTCGATATCGCCGACGGTGCCGCCGATCTCGCACAGCACGAAGTCTTCGTCCGTCAGATCGCTGGTAACAAAATTTTTGATGGCGTCGGTGATGTGCGGGATGACCTGGATGGTCGCGCCCAGATAATCGCCCCGGCGTTCCTTGGCGATAACGTCGGAATAAATCCGCCCCGTCGTCACGTTGTCGCTCTGGCGCGCGCCGACGCCGGTAAAGCGTTCGTAGTGGCCGAGGTCGAGGTCGGTTTCAGCCCCATCGTCGGTGACATAGACCTCGCCGTGCTGATAGGGCGACATAGTGCCCGGGTCAACATTGATGTAGGGGTCCAGCTTGCGTAGCCGCACCTTGAAACCCCTGGCTTGGAGAAGCGCGCCAAGGGCTGCAGATGCAAGACCTTTTCCTAGGGAGGAAACCACGCCGCCGGTGATAAATATGAACCGCGTCATGGACGTGTACTGTATAGCAAACTTTCTAAATTCAAAAACAAAAGAGGCGGCTTTTGCGCCGCCTCCGTGATTTATTTTTTCGCCTCTTCGATTCGAGGCCCGGATTCCCTACTTGGCGAGAGGGGCGCTGGGCTCGGCCGGCTTGGCCGGAGCTTCGGTCTTCGGGACCGGTTTGTCCAGGATTGAGCCCTGTTTGCGTTCGCCGGAAGCGAGAATCGCAAGAATCAGGCTGGTCGCCATGAACCCGGCGGCGATGAACGCCGTCGTCCGGGTTAGCATGTCGGCAGCCGCGCGGCCGGTCATGAAACCGCCCATTCCGCCGCCGCCTCCTCCGCCGCCGCCCATACCAAGCGCGCCGCCTTCGCTGCGCTGAAGGAGCACGATGCCGACAAGCGAGATCGCTAGAATCAGGTGAATGACGAGGATGACCGTGGTCATGGAACCGTTATCTCTTTCATCAAAGCAGGGCCGGTCCTTAAACCGCACCCGTTCATACTATACTTAACTTGCCGGGCTTTTTAGTCCTTCCCGGCCGGATTGGCTAGACACAACTTTGCGCAATGGCCCAAAAATCTTCCGCCTTGAGGCTGGCGCCGCCGATCAGGCCGCCGTCAACGTCTTCCAGCGCGATCAGTTCGCGGGCGTTTTCGGGCTTCATGGAGCCGCCGTACAGCACGCGAGTACCGTTTGCGTGGCTCTCGCCCACGGCCTTGGTAAGTTCTTCGCGGATCAGGGCGTGCACTTCCTGGACCTCTTCCAGCGAAGGCGTACGGCCGGTTCCGATGGCCCAGACCGGCTCATAGGCAATCACCGTATTGGCCGCCGTCGAGCCGTCAGGCACCGAACCGGACAGTTGCGTCTTGACCACATCGAAGGTCTGGCCCGCGTCGCGCTCGGCCTCGGTTTCACCGATACAGATGATGGCGCATAGCCCCGCGGCTTGAGCGGCAGCGGCCTTGGCCTTGACGCCCAAGTCGGTTTCTCCGTGGTCGGTGCGGCGTTCGGAATGGCCGACGATGACGAACCCGCAGCCGATGTCGCTCAGCATGGTGGCGCTGATGTCGCCAGTGTGGGCACCATTTTCCGCCGTGTGGCAGTCCTGACCACCTAAGCCGATGCCGCTGTCGGCGATGGCGTTTCCGACGTCTGCGACCAGGGTAAAGGGCGGGCAGACGACCATGTCGAAGACCGGATCGGATTCCGCTTTCATACGTTGCGCCAGGGCTTCAGCCAGGGACAATCCGTCGGATTTCTGGCCGTTCATTTTCCAGTTACCGGCGATAAGGGGGCGGCGGTCGTTCGGCATGAGCGTATTTCCATTCCTGTCGTGAGCGGGAGAGTTGCTTATTCCGTATTGGCGGTGTGTCTATCACATTCACCCAAAGGGCTTAAACCCCCTTAAGGCTAATAAGGAAGATTTAAAGCTAAGGCTCAAATCAGAGAAAATCCTGGTTGCGGGTGTTTTGGCGCACACCTATGATGCCGCGCGCCTTGCTTTAATTCCGCCCGTTCCGGTTTTCGATTAGGCACAAGATAAATTTTTCCGTCTCATTATCGAGTATTGAAACGCCATGCTGTCCTTCATTAGAGATCACACCCAGTCCATTGTCGTGAAGATCCTCGCTGTCCTTCTCATCGGCAGCTTTGCGGTTTGGGGGGTCGAGGACATGTTCAACGTTGTCACCTCTGAGTCGGCTGCGATTTACGAGGTCGGCGATATTGAGGGCGACCCGAACCTGATCGAAAAAGACGTGCAGCGGGAAATCAACCGCCTGCGTCCGTTGTTCGGCGACAAGCTTGATTTCGAGCAGGCCAAGGCTCTGGGTCTTGTGGAAATGGTTTTGCAGCGTCAGATCAACGACGGTGCCATCCTTCAGGCATCGCAGAATCTGGGCGTCGCCATCAGTGATGATCTAATCACCAAGGAAATCCGCCAGACGGACATTTTTCAGACGGCGGGACGGTTCGACCGCAACCGTTTCCGCCAGATTTTGAGCAACAGCCTGATGAGCGAAGCGGGCTATATCGCCAGCACCCGGATGGTCTTGAGCCGCAACCACCTTCTCGACAGCGTTTCCTCCGAAACGGCGCCCAGGGTTTATGTAGATTCCGTGTACCGCTATCGGCAGGAAAAACGGACGGCTGAAACGGTCTTTGTCTCCGATAGCCTGCAGCAGGGAATTCCCGAACCCAGCGACGATGATCTGAAAAAGTTTCACAAAAAGAACGCTTCGCGTTTCACGGCCCCGGAATACCGCGCGGTGACGGTGATCCGTCTTGATGCAGCCGATCTGGCGGCGGAAATTTCGGTGTCAGAGAAAGATATCAAAGAGACCTATGAGGCCCATGAAGACGAGTTCACCAAGAAAGAACTTCGCCAGGTCAAACAGATGATCCTCGCAGACGAAAAGGACGCCCAAAAGGCAGCCAAGGCCTTGTCCCAGGGACGCGATTTCGCGGTGGTCGCGAAGGAAATTGCGGGCATGGATGCCACCACCATTGATCTCGGGAGTATTTCGAAAGAACACCTTCCCTTTCCCGAACTGGCAGATGCCGTCTTTGCCCTCGAGCTTGGTAAAAACAGCGCGCCCCTGAAGAGCGCCCTGGGCTGGCACCTGTTTCGGGTCGAGGGTTTGAAGCCCGGAGGCGTGAAGTCCCTCGACGAGGTCCGCGACGACCTCAGAAAAACCATTGCCCATGATAAAGCCATCGATAGTCTGTTCGAACTGGCAAACAAGCTTGAGGATACCTTGGGCAGCGGCGCGACACTGGAAGATGCCGCCGGCCAACTGAACGTCAAGGTTCATAAAATCGCCGCCGTGGACAAGACCGGCAAGGGGATCGACGGCAAGACTCTTAAAGGCCTTCCCGGAGGGGATTTCCTCGGCATTGCCTTCGCCACGGAGGAAGGCTCCGACAGCCCGCTTAGCGAAACCGGAGAGGAAGGCTATTTCGTGCTCCGGGTCGATGGCGTGAGCGCCCCTGCCCTCAAGCCCTTGAATTCAATCCGGGCAGAGATTGTTAAGGCGTGGAAAGAGGATAAGCGGGCGAATAAATCAAAAGCCGCCGCCGAGGCTCTGGTTGCGCGCGTCAAAGCCGGGGCTACGCTGGCTTCCATTGCCGCCGATACGGGACTGGAGATAAAAACCACGCCCCCCCTGCTGCGCCAGCCTGAGAAGGAACAGGACGGCATTCCCCAGGCCCTGGTCAGTAAAATCTTCGCCCTCTCGAAAGGTCAGGCCGCAATGGCCAGGAGCAAGGCCGGGTACACGATCGCCAGCCTGAAGGACATCACCGCCGCCGATCCGGGCCAGGACAAGAAGGGTGTCGACGACTTGTCCGGGCAACTCGTCCAGTCCATCCGCAACGACCTTCATGCCCAGTTGGCAGAGGCCCTGCGGAACCGCTACGGCGTTACCATCAACCGCGACGCCGTTGCCGGCCTGTTTACTGGGGCGGCCCGCGGCCGGAGACGTTGAGCCCGGCCGTGCAGACCAGTCCCGAATTCCCCCCCTTTGCCGAGGCCTATGGCGACGCAGGCCGGGGCCGCGCCCAGGTCGTATGGACGACTCTGGTCTCGGACCTGGAGACCCCCGTCTCGGCGATGCTGAAACTGGCCAAGGGACAGCCCAACAGTTTTCTTCTCGAGTCCGTCGAGGGCGGCGCCAGCCGCGGGCGGTATTCCTTCATTGGCCTCAGGCCCGATTTGATCTGGCGCTGCTTCGGGGACCGGGCCGAAATTAACCGGTCCGCCACGAACGATCCCGATGCCTTCGCGCCGTGCCCCGTGGCCGAGAAATCGGGCGCCATCGAATCGCTTCGCGCCCTGGTCAAGGAATCCCGGATCGACGTTCCCGACGACCTGCCGCCCATGGCGTCGGGCCTGGTCGGGTACATGGCCTACGACATGGTTCGGCTGGTGGAAAAACTGCCAGATAACAACCCCGATGTGATCGGCGCACCGGACAGCATTTTCCTGCGGCCGACGGTAATGGCCGTGTTCGATTCCCTGAAAGACACGGTGACCATTATTTCGCCTGTCTGGCCCGATGGCGCAACCAGCGCCGAGGCAGCTTATGAAGCGGCCAAGGAGCGGCTGGCCGAAGTCGTCCGCGATTTTGACGCGGCTTCGCCCGAGAGTTCTTCCGAAACGCCGATCGATCAGGCTTTGCCGGAGGCCGTTTCCAACATGACTCGTGAGGACTTCCACGGGATGGTCAAAAAGGCGGTCGATTACATCATCGCCGGCGACGCCTTTCAGGTCGTGCCCTCGCAACGTTTCAAGCTGCCGTTTACCCTGCCGCCGATTTCCTTTTATCGGTCCTTGCGGCGTCTCAATCCTTCACCGTTTTTGTTCTTCCTCGACTTCGGGGACTTTTCCGTCGTCGGTTCCAGCCCGGAAATTCTGGTCCGGGTGCGGGACGGCAAGGTCACGCTCCGGCCCCTGGCGGGAACCCGCAAGCGGGGGGCTACGCCAGAAGAGGACAAGGCCCTGGCCGAAGATCTTCTTGCAGACCCCAAGGAGATTGCCGAGCATTTGATGCTGCTCGATCTCGGGCGCAACGACGTCGGCCGGGTCGCCAAGGTCGGCACGGTTGAAGTCACCGAGCAGTTCATTATCGAGTATTACTCCCACGTCATGCACATCGCATCCAACGTGGATGGAGACCTCGACCCCGAATTCGATGCCATTGACGCCCTGCTGGCCGGTTTTCCGGCGGGTACCGTCTCCGGCGCGCCCAAGGTCCGGGCAATGGAAATTATCGATGAATTGGAACCGGAGCGGCGCGGCGTCTATTCCGGCTGCATCGGCTACTTCGGCGCCAATGGCGACATGGACACCTGCATCGCGCTGCGTACCGCCGTCCTCAAGGATGATTATTTGTACGTTCAGGCCGGCGGCGGCGTCGTTGCCGACAGCGACCCGGAAGGCGAATTCCAGGAGAGCTGCAACAAGGCCAAGGCCCTGATCCGCGCCGCCGAGGAAGCGGTGAAATTCGCTAACAGAAAGTCCTGAAAAACCGGCTTTCCTCTTAAGACGTTACCTTTAAACCGGGCCGCCGTATTCGAAACCGGCGCCTTCGACGGCTTGCTGCACGGCGGTATCTTCGGCAATCCCTTCGATGCGGACTTCCTTGCTATCCAAATTGACATCAACGGACGCTTCCGGCACCACGGCTTTGAGCGCCTTGCTGACCGAATTTGCACAGCCTGCGCAACTCATCCCCAAAACCTTGTATTTTTTCATCCGATACGCTCCTTTAACATATTGTTTTTTCAATATTTTAAATGTTCCAGCGGCTGTAAGGTCAAGGCCGTTTATAGAGCGTTGATAGGGGAACCAGTCGGAACCCCTTCTCCTCAACACCTTCCAGCCAGGGGCCGATCGTACGCAGGGTCTTTTCCCTCGGGTGGCCGATGGCGACGGCGAACCCGGACTTCATCGCCAGGCGTTCGACTTCGGCGAGGCGTTTTTCGATCTCGGCGGTTTCATCCAGATGGTCGATAAAGATGTTGCGCCCGAGAAAAGGCACGCCCGCTTCCCTGGCCGCTTTGCGGGCGACGGTCCGCCCCGATGTGATCGAGTCGAGAAACTTGAGGTCGCGTTTTTTCAATTCCCCCATCACCACCCGGAGGCCGGCCAGATCGGCCGTAAAACGGCTGCCCATGTGGTTGTTGATCCCGGCATAGCCGCTGAATTGATCCAGGTTCCAGCGGATGCTGGTCAGCAATTCTTCTTCGGGCAAGCCGGTTAACAACACATTCGGGCCGGGGTCGATGTCCGGGCTGCCGGGTTCCATGGGGATATGCATCCAAAGCTCATGTCCGGCGTCGCGGGCCGCCTTGGTCTGTTTTGCCAGACCGCTGGCGTAGGTCAGAAAAGACATCGTCAGTGGCCCTTTCAGTTTGATGGCCCGCGCGGTCCGGGATTTGTCGATGCCGAGGTCGTCTAAAACGATAGCGATTTTTGGACGTTTTTCCGGCGACATTTTCAGCCTCGGCTTCCTGCCGGTATCCGGGACAACCATGGGGGCCACGGCAAGCTGTTCAGGCTTTGGTTTTTCTTCCGGCGTCTTAGGGGGTATGGGGGGCGTGGATGAGGTCTCGGCCTTTTCCAGGGGGGCTGTTACCGGTTCAGGCGGCTGTTTTATTTGCGGGGCAGGATAAGCCGTTTCCACTGTAACCTTCAGGGTCGGCAAAGGGTTTCCGTTTTCATCCAGAATCGGGTTTTCGATGATGTCTTTCGGCAGTGGTTCTTCGTAGACCCGGACCCGCGCTGGTGCGGGCGCCGTTTCGGACTTTCCGTTGGATGGAAGTTCCTGCAGAACCGCACGGGCTTTGGTCGCCGTTTCTTTTGGTCCGACCGGGTCTTTTGTCACCAAGCCGAGCCCGTAGCCGATGGCGATGCCGGCGAGCGCGATTAAGACGAAAAACGCCTGGCGCTTGGGGTTGAGGCGGAATTCCGGGCGCCGGGCAGCCGACTGCCTGGGCTCAATTGGCTTGCGTTTATCTTTGCCGCTGGTTTTCAAGCGGACCTCATTTCACGGGTCAACGGCCAGTTTCGGAAAAAGCGTTGTTCTGGCACATGTTCAGGTTGCGTAAAGCTAATGTTTAGAATCGAAATAATAACCGTTTTGGTGTATAATGTACGGTGTTCTGAGGGAACTGATCTGGCGTTCAACGCCAGTAAAAAATAGCAGAGAAAAAAATGCAGGCATATGACCTGAGAGAGTTGAGCATTCTGGTGCTCGAGAAGCATTTGCTGATCCGGAAGCTGTTGACCGACGTGTTCAGTGAGTTCGGTGTGCCGACGGTGCAGAGCACCCCGGATCCGAAGGTCGCCTGGGATATGTTCCGGCAATATCCCGTTGACATCATCCTTTGCGACTGGACCGAAGGTCTCGACGGCATGGCGTTTCTGAACAGGGTGCGCCAGGGTCTGGACAGTCCCAACCCCTTCGTCCCTGTCGTCATTTGCACCGCCAATACGGAAATGCGGCACGTCTGCACCGCGCGCGATAACGGGATGACGGAATTTTTGGCCAAGCCGGTTTCGGCGATTTCCATTTACGGAAGAATTTGTTCGATGGTGGAAAACCATCGTCCCTTCATCCGGGTATCGGATTTCTTCGGCCCCGACCGCCGCCGGCACCTCAACGACAATTTCGAGGGCGCCAACCGCCGCCGTTCCCTTTAAGATCATTCCGTCAATCCTTATCACTTCCGGCTCAATCACGGGCCTCGTTGGGGACTTGGGCAAACTCGTCCAGGATCGGACAATCGGGCCTGTCGTCGCCGTGGCAGCGGTCGGTCAGGTCTATCAGGGTCTGGCGGATGGATTGAAGTTCTCCGATGCGTTGTTCGACTTCGTCAATGTGGCGCAAAGCTAACGCCTTGACGCTGGCGCTGGTGCGTTCCTTGTCGCGCCATAACTGCAACAGGCCGCCGACATCCTTTACGCTAAAGCCGAGTTTGCGGGTGCGTTGGATGAATTTCAGGGTCTCGATATCGAACCCGCTATAATCACGATAGCCGTTTTCCGCCCGCCGGGCCGGCGGGATCAGGCCAATGCTCTCGTAATAGCGGATGGTCTTGGCGGGAACCCCCGATTCCTCGGCCGCGGTGCCGATGTTCATGGTGTTTCTCCTTTTTCCATAGCTGTTTTCATAGGATCGGGCGCCTTGAAACGGCGCAGCCGGAGCGAATTGGTGACGACGAAGATGCTGGAAAAGCTCATGGCGCCGGCGGCCAGCATGGGGCTCAGTAATACACCCGTCCACGGATAGAGGACGCCGGCGGCGACGGGAATCAGCGCCACGTTGTAGGCATAGGCCCAGAAGAAATTGAGCCGGATCGTCGCCAGGGTGCGCCTTGACAGGTGAATGGCGTTGACGATGCCGCGCAAGTCGCCGGACATCAAAATCACGTCGCCCGTTTCAATGGCGATGTCCGTGCCGGTGCCGATGGCGATGCCGACATCGGCCTGGGCCAGCGCCGGGGCGTCGTTGATGCCATCGCCGACAAAAGCCACATTCCGGCCCTCGGCCTGCAGGCGCTTGATCTCTTCGGCCTTGTGCTCGGGCAGAACTTCGGCCAGGACACGGCTGATACCGGTTTCCCGGGCGACGGCGTGGGCCGTGCGTTCGTTGTCGCCGGTTACCATGACGGTTTCCAGACTCATCTCCTGCAGCGTCGCGATGGCGTCCCGGCTGCCGTCTTTCAGCGCATCGGCGACGGCGATAACAGCGGCCAGCTTGCCGTCAATGGCGGCATAGAGCGGTGTGCGGGCCTGATCCGCCAGGTCATGGGCGCGGTCCGTGACCTGAGCAAGATCGATACCGAGGCGTTCCATATAGCGGTCGGCCCCGGCCTGCACCCGGCGGCCTTCGACCACCGCATCGATGCCGTAACCGGGTTCGGCGTTGAAGGTCTCGGTGGCGGGCAGGTCCAGACCCCTGTCCTTCGCGGCGCGGACAATAGCCTCCGCGATGGGATGTTCGCTCCGGGCTTCCGCTGCGGCGACAAGACGCAGGACGTCGGTTTCGTCGCCATCCAGAACATCAAAATCGGTCAGTTCCGGCAGCCCCTTGGTCAGGGTTCCGGTTTTGTCGAGAACCACTGTGTCGATTTTGGCGAGACGTTCCAGGGCCGGTCCCTGGCGGAACAACACACCCATTTCAGCCCCCTTGCCGGTGCCGACCATGATCGCCGTCGGTGTCGCCAGGCCCATGGCGCAGGGACACGCGATCAGCAATACCGACACCGCCGTGACGAAGGCGAAGCTCAAGGCCGGGCTTGGGCCGACGGCCAGCCAGACGCCAAAGGTGATGGCGGCGGCGGCCATCACCACGGGCACGAAGACCGAGGCGATCCGGTCCGCCATCTTCTGGATCGGCGGTTTCGAGCCTTGCGCCTCTTCGACCATTCGGATGATTTGGCTGAGAACCGTATCGGCGCCGACGCGGGTGGCGCTGAGCGTGAACGATCCGGTCTTGTTGACGGTGCCGCCGGTGACTTCCGCACCGGGGCCCTTTTCCACCGGCACCGGTTCTCCGGAGATCATCGCCTCGTCGACAAAGCTGGCGCCTTCGGTGACGATGCCGTCCACGGCCAGGCGTTCGCCGGGCCGCACCACGACAAGATCGCCGACGAGAACCTCCTCGATGGGGATTTCCGTTTCCTCGCCGTCCCTGAGAACGCGCGCCGTCTTGGCCTGCAACTGCATCAGTTTCTTGATGGCCTCAGACGTCCGGCCCTTGGCGACGGCCTCAAGGTAGCGTCCGAACAGGATCAGGGTGACGATGACGCCGGCGGCCTCGAAATAGCTGTTGGCTGTGCCGACGGGAAACACGTCTGGGATCATCAAGGCCGCCAGGGAATAGAAATAGGCGGCGCTGGCGCCCAACATGACCAGGGAATTCATGCCGGGGCTGAAATGGCGGAGCTCGGCCCAGCCGGAGACGTAGAACCGCCGCCCGGCCCAGAACAACACCGGCGTGGCGAGCAGGAATTCAACCCCCATCCAGCCCCGGTGGCCCATGACGGACGCCATCCCCTCGCCGATGTCGGGCACCATTCTGGTCATGGCGAGCAGAAACAGCGGCGTCGTGAAGGCGGCAGCGAAAAAGGCGTTGTGCCGGAGCGAGACTATTTCCGAGGCATGGCTATCGTGAAGGCCTTCTTCGGGCACGCCCGAACCCATGACGCGGGCTTCATACCCCGCCGCCTCGATGGTACGTGTGAGCGCACCGCTATCGATCATGCCGGGGATATGGGTGATGTGGGCCTTTCCCGTTGCCAGATTGACCTCCGCCGAAACCACGCCGGGCTGGGCGGAAAGCACACGCTCGACCCGCGCTACGCAGGATGCGCAGGTCATGCCGCCGATGGAGATGTCGACGATGGAGGACGGCACCGTGAAGCCGGATTTTTCGATTTCGGCGGCAATGTCCGTTGGGCTGGTCCGGGCGGGATCGAATGCGATGCTGGCCCGCTCCGTTGTCAGGTTGACGCTGGCATTTTCAACGCCGTCCAGCGCGTCCAGCACCCGCTCCACACGCCCGACGCAGGACGCACACGTCATGCCTTCGACCGGCAGCGAAATGCTTCCGGTGGAAGTGGTGTTTCCGGGGGCGGCGTTTGTGTTCATAGACGGTGCCTTTCAAACCTTCCAGTTAACTGTAAGCATTATATGGGGTTCCAGTGACTGGAAGGTCAAGGAAATGTGAATCTTGAAAGGAATGGTTGTGGCCTAGGGAAAATGGAAACTATTATAATGGAAGCTATTCTGTTGAGCGATCATGGAAGAATAATCGTTAGGTATGAAAAATAGGCTTCGCGGAAGCCATGCACGCTATGACTTACACCATTTTGAGCCACGTCAGGTCGCTGGAAGAGCTGCACCGTCTAATCGAAAAAGACCCGGTGTCCGGCACCCGTGAGGCCGCCAAAAGGGTTGTTGAGGACGTTGAGGCGGTTGTCCGAAATATCACGGAAGGTTCGGAACTGGCCATTTCCCAGGTTCACACCGACGCCCAGTCGGCAGCGGTTAAGCTGACCTATGAAGCCGAGCATGCTATCGAAATAATGAACAAGGACACCGCAAAAGCGGCAGACGAGATCCTGAGGAAAGCCCATTCGGCGAACCCGGACGACAAAAAGGATCTCGCGCGTGAAGCCAACGGGATCATCGACTCCGCCAGACAAACTTCCGCCGAACTGAACAAGAGGGCGGAAACATCCATCGCCCATATTTCCGAACAAGCCCATAGCGCGGCCGGGAATGTTCAGCGTGTGGCCGAGGATGCCATTAAAAAATTAATCGCCGCCAAGGATGAAGCGATTGAGGCAATATCCAAAGCTGGCAAGGAGGCGGCTGAGAAACTTTTGCTGCCCGCGGGCGCAAACGGCCAGGATGCGGACGCCCATAAAAAAATCAAATTGGCCGTGGCAGAAGTCCTGAAAGAACTGTCCCAGGTAGCGGACAAGCTGAACCTTGAAGCGAAGAGCGCCTTCGAGGATCTTAAAAAAACTTCCAAAGAGGCGACCGTGATGGTGAGGAGAGCCGCTGCCAAGGCCGCCGAAATGGTTCAGTTGGCGATTCACGACGCCGCCGAAAAAATCCTCAAGGTCACCGGCGAAGCAATCCGGGAGACGGGTGGGGATGATGCGGCCTTCTTCGACCAGACATCCTTGCGGGATAGACTGGCCAACCACGACCGGTAGATTTTCAGTTTGCCTGTATAAACGCCGGGAAGCTGACACTTGAAACGTGGGTGTTTGTATACGGAAATTCTCTATGTTCACGAAAAGGAAACTGGTGCGGTTTTTTGGCGGCTCCAGAGGCCCTACTGTACTTGACCCAAAAGGTCGGTAAGAGCATTGTTGCGCCGAAATCCGGCGCTGCCGGGCCATTGGCACTTAACGGCACGTATTTGACATGTTTTTGCTTCTCGATAACTACGACAGCTTTACCTACAACCTGCGCCATTACTTAGGGGAATTGGGCGCCGAGGTGGAGGTGCGCCGCAACGACGCCGTCACCGCAGACGAGGCGTTGGCGCTGGGTGCGGAAGGCATCGTCATCTCGCCGGGGCCGTGCGACCCGGACCGCGCCGGGATCTGCCTGGACGTCATCGAAAAGGCTCCGGCCGACCTGCCGATCCTGGGTGTTTGTCTGGGCCACCAGTGCATCGGCCAATCTTTCGGGGGCAAGGTCGTGCTGGCGCCGAAACCCATGCATGGCAAGATCAGCGAAATCACCCACACCGGAACCGGCGTGCTCGCCGGAATCCCCAGCCCATTCAAGGCGACGCGCTATCATTCCCTGACCGTTGAGCGCGAAAGCCTGCCCGATTGTCTGGAAATCACGGCGACAAGCGATGACGGCGTCATTCAGGGCCTGGCTCACAAGACGCTGCCCATTCACGGCGTGCAGTTCCACCCGGAAAGCATTTCGTCTGAGCACGGCCACAAGCTGATCCAGAATTTCCTCGATATTGCCCGCGGTAAGCCCGGGGACAAACAAGGCGGTAAGGTGGCGGCATGAGCGATTCCCTCAAACCCCTTCTCGCCAAAGTCGCCGATGGCAACAGCCTGACCACAGACGAAGCGGAAACCGCGTTCGCCATCATTATGTCCGGCGAGGCGACGCAAGCGCAGATCGGCGGCTTTTTGATGGCGCTGCGGGTGCGCGGCGAAACCGTCGATGAGATCACCGGCGCTGTGCGAACCATGCGCGCCAAGGCCCTGCCGGCACAAGCGCCCGCCGGCGCTATCGATGTCGTCGGCACCGGCGGCGACGGGTCCGGCACCTATAACATTTCCACCGCAGCCGCCATCGTCGTCGCCGGCTGCGGCGTTCCCGTGGCCAAGCACGGCAACCGGGCGCTGTCGTCGAAATCGGGCGCGGCGGATGTTCTTGGCGCGTTGGGTGTCAACATCGACGCCGATATGGGACTGGTGGAACGCGCCATTGCGGACGCCGGCATCGGCTTCCTGATGGCGCCGCGCCACCACAGCGCCATGAAACACGTCGGCCCGGCCAGGGTCGAGATGGGCGTGCGCACGATCTTTAATATCCTGGGGCCCCTTTCCAATCCGGCCGGCGTCACCCGGCAGTTCACCGGCGTGTTCTCCAAAGACTGGATCGAGCCCATGGCCGAAGTGCTGAGGAACCTCGGCTGCGAAGCCGCCTGGATCGTGCACGGGTCGGACGGGCTGGACGAAATGACGACCACCGGCCCGACCCACGTGGCGGAGTTGAAGAACGGCCAGATCACGGCGTTTGACGTATCGCCGGAAGACGCGGGCATCGCGCTTGCAAAACCCGAAGACCTCAAGGGCGGCGATGCCGGGTACAACGCGGACGCGCTCCGGGCCGTGCTGGACGGGGCGCCGGGGCCGTATCGGGATATCGTCGTTTTTAATGCCGCCGGCGCGCTGATTGTCGCCGGAAAGGCCGATGACCTGAAAGCAGGCGCCGAGATGGCCGCCGCCTCCATCGACGGTGGCAAGGCCAAGGCCGCGCTGGAAAAATGGGTCGCTATTACCAACGAAAGTGACTCCTGAGGGTCTCTATGAGCGATATTCTGGAGCGCATTTGCGAAGACAAACGGGCGCATATCGCTGCGTGCCGTGAAAGCCGGTCGCTTGATGCACTGGAGGCCGCCGCCCGTGACGCCTCGCCCGCGCGCGGCTTCGCTGCCCGGCTCCGCGCCGCAATCGAGGCCGGGCGCTACGGGCTGATCGCCGAAGTCAAGAAGGCGTCGCCCTCGAAGGGCCTGATCCGCGAAGACTTCGACCCCGCCACTTTGGCGCAAGCCTATGAGGCCGGGGGGGCAACGTGTCTTTCGGTGCTGACAGACGTTCCCTACTTCCGAGGCAGCGATACGGATTTGATGGAAGCCCGCGCCGCCGTCGGCCTGCCGGTGTTGCGTAAGGACTTCATGCTCGACCCCTATCAGATTATCGAGGCCCGCGCGCTGGGCGCGGATTGTATCCTGCTGATCATGGCGGCGCTGGACGATCTTGAGGCGAAGGAACTGGAAGACGCCGCCCAGTCTGTCGGGCTCGACGTGCTGGTGGAAGTGCACGACGCGCAAGAGTTGGAGCGCGCGCTGAAGCTGGCGACGCCGCTGATTGGCATCAACAACCGCAACCTCAAGACCTTCGATGTCGATCTGGCGACGACGGAAAACCTGTTGGCCGACATTCCCGAAGACCGCACGGTGGTCAGCGAAAGCGGACTTTCCGGGCCGGAGGATCTGGCGCGGCTGTCGAAATCCGGGGTTAACTGTTTCCTGATTGGTGAATCCCTGATGCGCAGTGATAACGTGGAGGCGGCGACGCGGTTCATCCTGACCCCGCCCGAAATGGAAAATTCCGGAGCCGGAGCATGACAAAACTTACCCATCTCGATGACGAGGGAAACGCGGTCATGGTAGACGTGACCGACAAGGACGCGACTGAGCGCACGGCGACGGCCAAGGGTTCGGTGCTGATGGCTGGGGAAACCATGGCGCTGATTATCGACGGCGGCGTCAAGAAAGGCGACGTGCTGTCGGTGGCGCAGCTGGCCGGTATCATGGGGGCGAAAAAAACGCCCGACCTGATTCCGCTTTGCCATCCGCTGGCACTGACTTCGGTGACGGTGGACCTGACATGTGATGCGGACCGCAACGCCGTCGATATTACCGCGACGTGCAAGCTGACCGGAGTGACGGGTGTCGAAATGGAGGCCCTGACGGCGGTTTCTATCGCCGCGCTTACGGTCTATGACATGTGCAAGGCCGTGGACAAGGGCATGCGGCTGACCGACATTCGCCTGGTGCATAAGGCGGGCGGTAAATCCGGAACGTACGAGGCGGAATGAACTCCCGATATGAATAAACCGAAACAGGAAATGCTCTCTGTCGCCGACGCCCTTAGCCGGGTCACCGATGGCGTCCAGCCGGTATCGTCCGAGCAGGTCGCCCTGCCCCAGGCCTTGGGCCGGGTGCTGGCGGAAGACGTGGCGGCGCGCCTGACACATCCGCCGGCCGCCGTCTCGGCCATGGATGGTTACGCCGTGCGTGCCGAAGACGTGGCCGACGTCCCGGTCACCCTGAAACAGATCGGGGAATCGGCGGCCGGGTCCGGATTTGACGGGGCCGTTGGTCCCGGTGAGACGGCGCGTATCTTCACCGGCGCGCCTTTGCCCGAAGGCGCCGACACCATCATCATCCAGGAAGACACCGACGCGGATGAGGCGATCATCACGATTAAGGAAAGCGCCAAAAAAGGAAACTTCGTGCGTGCGGCGGGGTTGGATTTTTCCGAAGGTGACGTTCTGCTCAAGGCGGGGCGCGTACTGACGGCAAGAGACCTAGGCCTGGCCGCCGCCATGAACGTGCCGTGGCTGACCATTCGCCGCCGACCCCGCATCGCCTTCACCGCCACCGGCGACGAGGTTGTCATGCCGGGCGATCCTCTGGGACCGGACCAGATCATCAGTTCCAACAGCGTGGCGCTCGGGGCTTACATCGAAACCCTTGGCGGCGAGCCGCACAATCTCGGCATCGCGCGCGACGACGAGGCCTCGCTCCGCAATATGTTCGAAGGGGCACGCGGCGCCGACATGCTGGTAACCATGGGTGGCGCCTCCGTCGGCGATTACGATTTCGTGCGCAAGGTGCTGGGCGGCGAAGGCATGGAACTTGGTTTTTATAAAGTCGCCATGCGCCCCGGCAAGCCGCTGATCTTCGGCCAACTGGGCGGCGTGCCGGTGCTGGGCCTGCCCGGCAACCCGGTCTCGGCCGGGGTAACGTCGGCGATCTTCCTGCGCGCCGCGATGGCGGTGATGCTGGGTCTGGACGAAAATAGCACAGCCCCCTCAACGGCGCTGCTCGGCCGCGACCTGGAGGCCAACGATTTCCGCCAGGATTATCTGCGCGCCACCCTGTCTCGTGATTCGGATGGCAATCTGGTGGCGACACCGTTCGAACGCCAGGACAGCGCCATGATGGCGCGCCTCGCCGATGCCGACTGTCTGGTCGTGCGCCCGCCCGAAGCCCTCGCCGCCAAGGCCGGAGAACGGGTCGAGATCGTGCCGCTCGGAGGCGGTATGGTGGCGTTTTAGCCCGCCCGTTTTTACTTCTTTCTCCGCCTTTTCCGATTTTCCCTTGACGCAAACAGTGAACCAAAGTAGAACATAAGTGAACGTTTGCCTTTTGTTCCATATTTTGTGGTGTCTATGACCAGCAACCACTAAACATGCGTTTCCTGGCAGGATCACCGGGGCCGAACGCGAAAATGGTTGCCGTCACTGAGAGTAAAGGAAAAGCCCATGTTGACCCGGAAACAATACGAACTTCTGGTTTACCTCGACCAGCAACTGAAACAGAACGGTGTTTCCCCGTCCTTCGATGAGATGAAGGACGCCTTGGGCCTGAAATCCAAATCCGGTATTCACCGTCTGATTACCGGGCTCGAGGAACGCGGTTTCATCCGCCGCCTGCCGCACCGGGCGCGCGCCATCGAAATCCTGCGCCTGCCCGACAACATGGAAGCCCCTGTTTTCAAAGGAAGCGGAAAGGGCTTTAAGCCCAACGTCATCGAAGGCGACTTCCGGCTTTCCGGGGCGGCTTCGGACGGTGGCGCGGAAACCGTGCACCTGCCGCTTTACGGGCGTATCGCCGCCGGAACCCCGATCGAGGCGCTGCGCGATCATTCCAATAACGTCGATGTGCCGGCCGCCCTGCTCGGCCGTGGCGACCACTACGCGTTGGAAGTGGATGGCGATTCCATGATCGACGCCGGAATTTACGACGGCGACACCGTCATCATTAAGCGCTCGGACACGGCGGACAACGGAACCATCGTCGTCGCCCTGGTGGAAGACATCGAGGTCACCCTCAAGCGACTCCGCCGCAAGGGAGATTCGGTGGCGCTGGAGCCCGCCAACACGGATTATGAGACCCGCATCTTCGGCCCCGATCAGGTCAAGGTGCAGGGCAATCTGGTCGGACTGATCCGCAAGTATTGACCGGATACCGTCTCAATCTTTCCTTAATCAGGAATTTCCCTCGGGAGCCTTTGTTTTTTTCAAGTTTCAGGCGTTTTTTTCGTTCGCGCTTTCGGACGGATGACCCAGGGGCGTCGGCCGCGCACGCCGTTGACGGTTTCGATGCGGATGCCCCAGCCTTCTTTAACGTTCCCCTCTTTCAGGTCGCTGTCTTTAAGCCAGATGGCGGCTGCACCGTCCCGCCATAAATCGAAGCGGTCGATCACGCCGCCCGGTGCCGGGCACGCTTGGCGCACGGGTATTACGGCGACAACCAGGTCGGCAGCCCAGCAGTCCTCCGCCAGCGCCCCTTCCCGGAAGGCCAACGCCACGGTTTTTCCCCTGGTCTTGTAAAGACACCCATCAAGATCACACGTCAGTCGTTTATCAGAGCTGGTTCCGGTTTTAGGCCAGGGGATGCGGGCCTCTTCCTCGCCGAAGCGCCTTAGCCAGATGCCCCGTTCGAACCGGGCTCGGCGCAGGTTGGAAACCGAGACCTTGCCGTCCGCGCCCCTGACCGCCAGAAGACGGCCTTGCCCGTCGATGAGAATATCCGGCGGCTGGTTCAGCGCCGCCAGAAGAATGCCCACGGCAATGCCGCCGACCCCAAACATCCGCCATTTCCGCTGCCACAACGCCAGCCACAAACCGCCGAACGAGATCATGACCAATGCCGCCACCGGCATGGCCGGCACCAATGTCACCGCCCCGCTCCAGCTCGACACGGTTTCGGCCACGGCAATGATGACATCCACCCCCCACCCCATCGGCGCCAGTGCGAGCGCCTCGAATCCGAACGGCATCAGCAAAAATGCCACCACGGCCAAGGGCATCACCCACAGCGCTGTCACCGGCACAGCCAGTAAATTCGCCGCCAGGCCGTAATCGGCGAAACGGTTGAAATGGAAAACCGCGAACGGCGCGGTGGCGAGCCCGGCGATTAACGTCGTCAGGGCGACGCCCGCCAAATACACCCCCGCCTTGCGGAGCCAGGGAGGAACGGACCGGTCTGCGTATTCCCCGAAGCGCCGGCGGGCGCTGATGACCTCGTAGCAGGCGATGAGCGCGGTGACGGCGGCAAATGACATCTGGAAACTCGGCCCCAGCAGGCTTTCCGGTTGCAGAATCAGGATCGCAAGCGCCGCCCAGGCGACAAGACGTATGGAGAGACCACGGCGGTCGAGAATCACCGCCAGCAGGACCAGCCCGACCATCAGGAAGGCCCGTTGCGTCGGTACCGTGGCCCCGGCGATCAGGGCATAGGCGAAGGCGCAGGCAATGGCGGCGGCGGCCGCCCATTTTTTGATCGGGTAGGTAAGCGCCCACGGTCCGACCAGCGCCAGCAGGGCCCGAAGGCCGAAGAACAACGTGCCCGCCACCAGGCCGATATGCAGTCCGGATATGGCCAGCAGGTGGGCCAATCCGGAATCCCGGATTGACTCCATCACCGGAACGGGAATGGCGCTTCTTTCTCCGGTCATCAACGCGCCGGCCACAGCGCCCGCAGTTCCTTTCAGCGCCGCCTGGACCCGGAGCGAAATGGATTGGCGCACCTTTGCCAGAGACAGGGCGAGAAACTCCAACGGGTTTAGCGCCATCGGCGGTGTGGAATCCGCTGCCCATTGGTCTTGCCGAGGGCTCGAAAGGATTTTCGCCGGCCCGAGACCGTAGCCGACGCCGCCCAGGCGCTGGAACCAGGATTTTCGCTGGAAATCGAACGCGCCGGGGGCGGACGGTGGCGGTGGCGGTGTGAGGGCGGCACGCACCTGAAGCCAGCCGCCGGCAATGATATCGGGTTGCGGCCCCCGAAGACGGAGGCGGATTTTTTCCGGCATCCGTTGCGGCGCGAGTCCGCCAATGCGGACCCGGTCCAGGGTCACCCGGCGGCTTGCCGGATAGGTTTCCACGGCAAGGACACGCCCGGTCACGATCGTCGGGCCGATGCGCTCCGTGAGAACCGTGTGGGCGACATCCGACGTGCGCCACTGGGCGGCAGAAAAGCCCAGGGCGGCGGTTATAAAAACGCAAGGCACCAGAACGAAGGCCACGCTTGCGCCCGTCCTTTGCCGTCTCCGGTGGCCCAGCCACGCGACGACCCCTGCCCCGCCGGTGGCAACGGGGCCGGTCCACCAGGATGGCTCGAACCGAAGGGCGAAATAGAAGGCGATGCCGGTTGCGAAAACCACCGGCAGCCACAGGACCCAGCGATCCCGCTCCCGGCTGAGGGCATTGAACAAGGCGACCGGGGCTTTTCCGATTAAGGACATGGGGGCTATCTTCCCTAACGGACGATGATATGGCCGGGCGCGCGCGCGTCGTCGCCGGAAAAAATCTTGCCGAGGGCAAAGGACTTTTCGTCACGGAAATAGAATTCCCCCTGTTTCAGCGGCACGACCCGGATTTCGGCCCACTTCAAGGGGCCGATGCGAACTGCCTCGATGCAGGATTCGGTTACGTCCTTGCCGCCGTAGAAAATTTTGACGACTGCGGCGTGTTTAAAAAATTCCTCCGCGTGGAAGGTCCAGACGTTCCGGGTGGCGTTGTAAAGGCGGAGAATATTGGCGGTGTTGGCGGTCATCACCATGGTTTTTGGGGAAATGCCGGTTTTTCGCGAATAGATATCCAGCCGTTTCGCGGTTTGCCAGTTTAAAACCTGAAGGCTGCGCAGCGGTGTCGTCTCGCAGTCTCCTTCGTCCAGGGCTTCCGGGCCTTCCCCGAATAGGGAAGACATGGACGGGAGGTCGGGGAATGACAGATTGGGAAGCTTGGGCATTTCACAAGCCGAAAGGCCGGTCATCGAAAGCCCGATTACCGCAAGAAGGCTGAAAAACCGTCTCACCCCCATGAAATGCCCCTTATTCTAATGGATTTACTGCATCGGCGGGAAAGCTATGATACTCCTCTCCCGCCCACCCCGCTAAACCCTCAAAAAAACGAAAGACTCCCCCCCTGACCCGTGTTACCCGTTTTGCGCCCTCACCCACCGGGTTCCCCCCCCTCGGCGCGGGCCCCCCCCCCTCCTATTAAATCGCCGTCGTCCAACACCCC
>JACKQG010002710.1_pt1 | contig 22695 bp, 18 predicted proteins | sample 8237621 | NCBI WGS metagenome assembly JACKQG01 (sample SAMN15677084, study PRJNA649215) | marine metagenome | biome: marine; feature: Black Sea; material: saline water; isolation source: suspended particulate matter (SPM) from the Black Sea western gyre | collected 2013-06-09/2013-06-10 | depth... | reverse complement strand
TTTAGCCAGGTGAAAGCTGAATCCCAAAATTGGTCACAGAGAGAGCAAAATTAGACTTTTTACGAGTTCATCAATCCTGAGTATCCTTGCCTGCCTGCCTTGGAGGGTTAATTATGTCAAAAAAGTTACGTAAAAAATAGGACAACAAAATGGCTTCAATTAGATTAATTATAGTTGCGGTTGGCGGGCAGGGAAATCTACTTGCTTCAAAGGTGCTTGGAGAAGCAGCCCTTATTTCCGACATTCCGGTTCGCATGAGTGAAATACACGGCATGGCCCAAAGGGGTGGGGTGGTTGAATCCGCCGTTGTATTCGGCAGCGCAAAAAGCAGTATAATATCTGACGGCGAGGCAGATGTGCTGGTGGGGTTTGAACCCTCGGAAACGCTAAGAGCCCTCAATAAATGCAATTCCAAAACAATTGTAATCACCAACCTTTCCTGCCTTCCGCCATTTACCGTAGCTCTTGGAAAAGGTGTTTACCCTGATCTTGATAAAGTGCAGGATCTGATCCGAGCCAAAACCAAACATCTTATTGCCTTTAATGCCGCTGATCTTGCAAAACAGGCAGGTAATATTCTGTCGGTTAACATTGTCTTGCTGGGTGCCCTGATTCAAACAGGCATCCTCCCGCTGTCGGCAGACAGCGTTAAAGAGGCAATACAGACGAAAACAAAAAAAAACTTTGTGAAATCTAATTTAAAGGCTTTTGAGCTTGGCTTTGCCGCTGCAAAAGAACTTGGTTAAAAAGTTTTTCGATGAATATTAAAAAAAGATTATATTTTGTGCTGATTGCCATTTTTGTCATAATATCGGCAGGAAGCATAGGCTATTATATTCTGTTTGGCGGAAAACCAAAGTTCATGGATTGTATATTCATGACGGTAATTTCATTAACCAGCGTTGGTTACGGCGAGATTCTCCCGGTTACAGGCAATGCCACTGCACAGATATTTACCATGATTCTCATCACCTTTGGGATGGGGATCCTGCTCTACGGCATAAGCAGCATGACAGCATTATTGGTTGAGGGAGACCTCACCGGAATATTGAGGAAAAAACAGATGGATAAAGAGATAAAAAAGTTAAATAACCATTATATCGTATGCGGCGGCGGCGAAACAGGATGCCCTCTCCTTGAAGAACTTATCAAAAACCGTGAACAGGTTGTTCTAATAGAACTTGATGAAAAGAATATTGAGCGGTGCAGCCGGGTAGAAAACCTGCTTTATATCAAAGGGGACGCTACAGATGATCAGAATCTTTTAGCCGCAGGTATTGAAAGGGCAGCCGGAATCATCATTGCCCTTCCTTCAGACAAAGACAACCTTTATATTACAATGACCGCGAGAATGCTCAACAAAAAAATACGGATAATAAGCAGAATGACAAATCAGAAGCTGATGCCGAAACTTAAAAAGGCCGGCGCAGACAGCGTTGTGTCGCCGAATTTTATTGGAGCGCTTCGCATGGCATCTGAAATGATTCGTCCTGCTGCCGTTGATTTCCTTGACAGCATGCTTCGCAGCAGAAAACATCAGTTAAGGATTCATGAAATAACCGTTTCAGCGCATTCAAATGCTGTAGGGAAAAAAATCAGCGAATCGGGTATCAAGGACAAATTCAACCTCCTGATTCTTGGCGCAAAACAAAATTCCGAAGAAATTGAATTTAACCCTTCCCCTTCACAAGTCCTGAAAGAGGGAATGATATTGATAGTAATGGGAAAGGTTGACGATATTGCCAGGGCAAGAAAGGGTTTGTAGTAAAAATATGCGACCAATATGGCTGAGTCAAGATTTAAAGGTTGTCAAGGTAATTGATCAAAGACTTCTTCCGCATCGGTTTGTGGTTGCAGATCTTAAAAGTGTCGATGATGTCATAAAAGCTATAAAGGAAACATATGTGAGAGGCGCCCCCCTGATAGGTGTTACGGCAGCATACGGGGTTTACCTGGTCGTCTTAAATGCTAAAGATAAACCAATAAGCAACGATTTTCTGATAAAAGAGTGTAAAAGGATAAAATCTGCAAGGCTTACGGCGATAAATCTTGCCTGGGCTGTTGATAAGGTTTTAGCTGAAACACTCAAAGCAAAAACATCATCTGGAAAAATTAAAGCAGCCCTTAATGAGGCTGAAAGAATCGTCGAAACAGAGGTCGAACACTGCAGGAAAATAGGTGAAAACGGCCTAAACCTAATTACAGAGATAAGCCGCAAAAAAGGGAATCAAACCGTCAACATTCTCACCCATTGCAATGCAGGATGGCTCGCCTGTGTGGAATATGGAACCGCTACCGCTCCGATCTATGCTGCGTTTGAAAAAGGTATAGACATACATGTGTGGGTGGACGAGACAAGACCGCTAAATCAGGGTTCAAGACTGACAGCATGGGAACTCGGCAAACACGGTGTAAAACATACTGTAATTGCCGACAATGCGGGCGGCCATCTCATGCAGCACGGCATGGTGGATATTGTGATCGTGGGTTCCGACAGGACTACCCATACCGGCGATGTCGCCAATAAAATCGGAACATATCTCAAGGCGCTGGCGGCCATGGATAACAACATCCCCTTTTATGTTGCCCTTCCATCCAGCACCTTTGACTGGGACTTAAAAGACGGGGTAAAAGAGATACCCATAGAAATGCGTGATCCTGATGAAATAAGGTATGTGCAGGGCTTTGACCGGGGGATGATAAAAAGCGTTCTGATTACCCCTGAAAGCAGCCTTGCCGTAAACTTTGCTTTTGATGTTACGCCTGCAAGACTTGTAACAGGTTTTATTACCGAAAATGGTATATGCCAGGCAACAGAGCAGGATATACGCAGCCTGTTCCCTGATCAGGAAACGCCTTGACATTGTTCTATCTAAACATTTAGAATTTAATATGCTGACAAAACTTGAAAAAAGGATCCTGGCCTCAATCCAGGGCGACATCTCCGTAACAAAGCAGCCGTATCTCGAAATAGCAGAGCAATTAGGTATTTCAGAAAATACTTTTCTGGAAAAGCTGAAAGAGCTTTGCGACAGGGGTGTAATACGACGTTTTGGCGCAACCATACGGCACCAGAAATCAGGGTTTAAAGCAAATGCCATGGTAGCCTGGAAGGTTGACGAAAAACAGATAGATGAAGTCGGAAAAAAGATGGCATCTTTCAGGCAGGTTTCACACTGTTACAGGCGAAACCCCAATGGCGATTGGCCATACAACCTCTACACCATGATTCACGCCGGGGATGAAGAGTCCTGCAGGAAAACAGCGTTAAAGATGTCGGAAGCAACCTCGGTCAATACATATACACTCCTTTTCAGCCGCGAGGAACTGAAAAAAACCTCGATGGAATACTTTCCGCAGGATAATAAAGAATAAAAGTAAACCACGACACCCCAAACATTCTGCTTGTAAATCCCTGGATCTGCGACTTTGCAGCTTACGACTTCTGGGCAAAGCCGATGGGACTTCTCACCCTTGTCTCCATAAGTGTGCGGTTTCACACCCCCAATGCTGTCCATATCCAGTGCATTTCGGATCAAACAGCAGATCTGATGTATAAAGCAGGCTTTAAAACCCTGCGTCTTGGGCTCGAAACCGCAGCCTTTCAAAAAAGAAAGGATTTTGACAAAAAGGTAACCAAGGATGAATTTATGCGGGCTGTTGCCTGTCTGAAGAATGCAGGCTTTAATAAAGATCAGGTCGGCGCATATCTGTTAGCTGGTCTGCCTGGACAAAGGATAAGCTCAATTGAAGATTCCATCAAAACCGTTAAACAAAATAATATAACACCTGTTATCGCCTATTATTCACCGATTCCTCACACAGCCATGTGGAAAAAGGCTCTCGCCTCCTCGCGTTACGAACTCGAATCAGACCCTGTATTTACAAACAACTCAATACTGCCGTGTCAACATGAGCCCTTTTCATGGGAAACAATTTCATACCTGAAAAACCTCGCCGCATCATAATCCAACTGATAGCTGTTCCGCAAATTCACTCTGGTCTTTAAACTGCAAAACTAAAGGGCGTTATAATGCTTGTCCGCATAATACTTTCTAAAATAAATACTGGTATTTGACATTAGAGGCTACTACTTGATAATGTTGTAATTAACTAAAAAAATCTGTAATAAATAAAATTAGCTTGAAGCATTGTACTCTCAGGAAAGAGGCCAAATGGTATTTTCTGGATTGGACATTTGCCGGCAGCGAAAGCAGCCGATTTAAAAAAAGGAAAAAACATGCTTAAACTGACATCTATTGATCTAAAAAAAGTGAAAACGGAAACACTAATTATACCTGTTTGTGAGGATAAAACAATTCATGACAATCCAACGATATCCTTGCTTATTAAAAAAGCAAAGCAGCTCAAGGAGTTTACAGGCAAAAAGGATGATGAAGTAGTCTTTTATGACCTCTCTAAAATTAAAGCAAAAAGGGTGATGTTTCTTGGACTTGGGAAACTTGAAAAAATCGATCCTGAAGCGTTGCGGGTATTTGCGGGTAGAGCAGTAAAAAAATGCATGAAAATAAATCTTCCTGAAGCCCTTCTGGCCGTTCCCTGCGGCAAAAATATAAAAATCGATGTTGCATCAGCGCTTGAGGCCATGATGGAAGGGGCGTTTCTTGGAAATCATATTTTTGACAAATATAAAAAGGAGAAAAAAATAAAGCCTCTCAAGAAAATCGATCTTCTTGTGAAGCCCGATGAGGAAAAAAAATACAGCGGATTACCAACACGTATCTCAACTGTTTGTGCGGGAACCATCCTGGCGAGAGAGTGGGTCAGCACCCCGTCCAATGACAAAAAACCTGAACTGTTTGCAAAATCAATTGCGACTTTAGCCGGAAAAGAAAAACTCAAAGTCAGCGTGCTTAATGAAAAAGAGCTGAAACAGAAAAAGTTTGGAGCTTTGCTTGCTGTTGCGGCCGGCAGTCAGAGCAAGGCAAGAATGGTTGTTCTGGAATACAGTCCCAAAGGCGCCAAAAAGACCATCGCTCTTGTAGGCAAGGGCGTTACTTTTGATTCCGGAGGCATAAATCTAAAACCCACCGGTTCCCTTGAGGGTATGAAAGCGGATATGTCCGGAGCCGCCGCAGTCGCTGCAACCCTGATTACTGTGGCAAGGCAAAAGCTTGATGTAAGTGTCGTCGGGGTAATCCCGATCGTTGAAAACATGCCGTCTGGCAGCGCCTGCCGTCCCGGAGATGTCATAAAAAGCTATGATGGCAAAACAGTTGAAATAGGCAATACAGATGCGGAAGGCAGGCTCATATTGATAGATGCGATCTCCTTTTGTATAAAAAAATATAAACCGCATACTATTATTGATATAGCGACACTAACCGGAGCATGTGTCATAGCATTAGGGGGAAAAATCGCTGGAGTGCTCTCTTTTGATGATAAACTGGCAAAAGCTATAGAATTATCCGGCAAAAAAACTCATGAACGCTGCTGGAGACTGCCCATGCCTGATGATTACAAAGAGCTTCTCAAGAGCGATCTGGCCGACATAAAAAACATAAGCAGTTCACGCTGGGGCGGCGCTATTACAGGCGCCCTTTTCCTTTCAGAGTTTGCCGGAAAAGCCAGATGGGCTCATATCGATATTGCGGGACCGGCTTATATCAAAAAAGGGCATGGATACTGTAGCGCAGGCGGTACTGGCTTTGGCGTACGGCTTTTTTGTGATTTGCTTGACAAAATATAAAACAATAGATTTCGGCTTTACTAATGCGAACCATTATATTTGCAAATGGGATTATTGATGATACCGGCTCTGTCTTTAGCGGAAATGATTTAATCATTGCTGCAGATGGCGGGCTGCATCATTGCCTGAGTTTAGGCATAACTCCTGATGTAGTAATAGGAGATATTGACTCTCTTACCGCCAATGATATAAATGGACTGCAAATCGCAAACGTAGAGATCATACGTTATCCGGCAAAAAAGGATCAAACCGATCTGGAGCTGGCCTTAAAGCTTGCTATTGACCGCGGCGCTGATGAAATCGTTGTGTTCGGCGCCATGGGCGGCCGCTGGGATATGAGTATTGCAAATATTTTGCTTCCGGCAGAGCAAAACCTGTCCAATGCAACCATCCGTATTATAGACGGACGCCATGAAATCATGCTGCTGCGGGCAGGAAAAGAGATAACATTCCATGGGGAAAAGGGCGATATCCTCTCTCTGATTCCTCTTGGCCGTGATGCGCTGGGCATAACAACTATCGGACTGGAATATCCCCTGAAGGATGATGTATTGAAATTTGGCTCAAGCCGTGGGATCAGCAACGTATTTATCGAAAATTCGGCCACGGTATTTCTAAAACAGGGCCTGCTGCTCTGTGTTCATATTCGTAAAGAGTTTGAAGTGCCTAAAGTAAGCTAAAATGCCTATCCCATATATACGGAAAGCACATCCTTTCTTGCATTAACATGCTGTATCCTGACCTGAATCAGGTCCTCGGGCTTTAAATCTATTCCGCTCGATACCGGCAGCTCACATTCTATCATATATTCCTTCATAAGCGCCAGGTAGCTGTCCTTCCGTTTAAACAGCACAACAGCCTCCTCCTTTTGGTTAATTCTTGTTTCAAGATACTTAAGCAGCCAGTATCTGTGGCGGCTGTTTTGAATTTTCAGCACACAGTTCATGGGCTGCTCAAGCAATTGAATTATGCGTTGTATGTCCTCGATACTATAAGGCTCTTCCAGCCCGAGAATGGCCCGAATCTGGCGCTGCGTCGCAAAGTCATAATATTTGCGGATAGGTGATGTAGCGGTAACATAAGCCTCCAGCCCCAGTCCTGAGTGATGTTCCGGCTCCATGCTCAGCACATAACGGCTTAGCAGCTTTCGTTGCATCCAGTTTTGGAATAGAGTTCCCTCATTGCCTTTGTAGAGACGCGCGCGTGGTTCCGGCTGGGATCTGAAAATTGCAGGCGCGTCATGTTTTGCCAGGAAACGGGCCATCAGCCAGTTGGCCATTATCATTATCTCCGCAACCAGCATCCTTCCAGGGCTTTCCCTTTGTATCCTACTTATTGTTAGTTCTCCTGCCTCATTTGTCCGGATATTGATTTCAGGCAAAGTTATCTGCACTGCGCCCCTGCCAAGCCTGAATTCACGAAATTTTTTTGCTATGTCATACAGGATGCCTATTTTCCTGTTATCCTCTGCAATCATGTTAACATCATAATATGTGAGCTGCTGTTTTACCCTTATAAGGCTTGGAATAATCTCAAAATCGATTATTTGAAGCTCCCCGCAGCAAGTTGCGGGGAATCTTCGACCGTAAGGAAGCTTGCTATTTTCAGATTCGCTCGCTAACCCCGCAGCAAGCTGCGGAGAATGCGCTCGCTTTTGCGGTTCAAAAAACCGGCTTAATTTTACCATTACACTTATGGCCGGACGCAATTCGCCTGCTTTCAGGCTGCATAGATCCTCGGCAAAGCATGCCGGCAGCATCGGTATTTTTCTGTCGAGCGTGTAAATCGAGCTTCCGCGAACAAGGGCTTCCTCGTCAATAATATTCCTCTTTTTGATATAATGGCCCACATCGGATATATGAATACCAAGCCTGTAATGATCACCCATCTCCTCAATGCTTAGAGCATCATCAAAATCTGTGGTCGACTGCCCGTCTATCGTAATAACAGGAAGCATGGTCAGATCCACTCGACCCCGCCAGACTGACGGCGGGCAAGCTCTGACCCCGCCAGACTCACGACGGGCAAGCTCTGACCCCGCCAGCTCTGCCGCCTTTTTCATTACCTCCGCAGGAAAAGAGATCGGAATTTTATATCTATGCAGCTCAATATTTTCATTTTTATCCCACACACCCAGCTTTACGAGAAGCGGAAAAACAGCTTCACCAGCTCTTATGCCTGCCTTTTCAAGTATTGCTTTGCCAAGAGCATAATAGGGACTTTCCTTTTCAAACAGATAAAAGGATTTTAATATCTCTATATATTCTAAGGACAGGGAATCAGGCGAAAAATAGCCTTTATCTCTATTGACCAGTTTAAGCCATGCCCCGCCCTCCTCTATTATCCGATTTCTTCGAGCCTCTTCCCTTCTATGGGCGGCAATCTGCTCAACCCGCTTTTCTGAATTCGGGAAAAAGCGATTATGGTCAAACTTAAAATAGAGCCTGTCGTTAAAAATTGCCCTGACAACAGCGGCCTCGTGATCGCCGTCAGGATTATCCGGAAAACATAAGCAGGTCATTGTGGCCATATCAACCCATTCCTGCTCTGCATGCAATACATCCCATAGCTCCCTGATATTTACACTGCCGACCAGATCTTTGCGCTTGTTTGACGTTTTCTTTAAAGATTCAACCAGGTTATATCTGCTTAATGATAGATCGATATATGTGCTGGATTTATGTGAAATGCGGCTCAGGGAAAGTTTTACTTCCCTGTCATTTTCCGTAAGGAGCCGCAACCTCTTATTTTTAACTTCCATAACAACCGCGCATATTATTTTCTGGCGGTCGATATATTCAATAATATTTCCTGGTTTCATAATTAAAATCATAACAACCAGCCCTGTGAAAGTCAATCTGCGGATGCCGTTAAGTTGTTTGACCACAGGCTGATTCTTTAGTAAAAAAAATAAGGAAATTTTGCGGCTTTTCGGCTTCACGCGGCGCACCTGCTGCGACGTGTCGCTATCACGGCGAGAGCACCCCTGCCGCGACGGGCGCGAGCACGGCGGGTGCGCTGCACGTGCGTGAGATACTTTTCAATGATATTGGCTGTCTAAATGTTAATCCAATGAAATCATTACATTTAATAAAACCCTATTTTTCTGAAAACAGATATTTAATTGTCTGCGGTCTTATCTGCCTGATTGCTGTTGATATGCTTCAGCTTATTATCCCAAGAATAATTAAATGGGCTGTTGACGATCTTACATTATTTAATATCGATTTAACCGGTCTGTCATCATATGCCCTTTATATCGTGGGAATCGCCGTAATGATCGGGCTGTTCAGGTATGGATGGCGGCGCTGTCTCATAGGAACTTCGAGAAGGGCTGAAGAAGGTCTGCGAAACATCCTTTTTGCACATATTCAAACACTTTCAGCTTCATATTTCGACAGGGTAAAAACCGGCGACTTAATGGCGCATGCAACCAACGACATTCAACATGTTCGGATGGCAATAGGCATGGGCATGGTCGCCCTTACAGACGCCATTGTGCTTGGCACAGCGGCCATAGGTTTCATGTTGTATATCAACAAGTTGCTGACATTAATCGTTTTAATCCCCATGCCGCTGGTAGTGTTAGGCGCCCGTTTTTTCAGCAAAAAGATGCACCGGCTTTACGGCGAAGTGCAGAGAACGTTTGCGAATTTGACAGAGGCTGTAAGGGAGAGGTTTGCAGGCATACGCATCATAAAGGCATATAACAGGGAAAGAGATGAGTCTTTGAAATTAGAGGCCATATCAAGCGATTACATTGCTAAAAATCTCAGGCTGGCAAGAATTACCGGTTCCTTTTTCCCTATGATGCTCCTTTTTTCAAACCTGAGCCTTGCAATACTGCTCTACCTTGGGGGGCGGCAAACCATAGTTTTAACCATAACACCTGGCGATTTTGTAGCCTTCATAAGCTATATAGGACTTTTAACATGGCCTATGATGGCCATGGGATGGGTAATTAACCTTATCCAGCGGGGAAGAGCATCATTAGACAGGATCGACAGGATATTACAGACCAAACCCGATATTGTGGACATGCCCGGCGCAAAATCCATAACTGGTTTGAGTGGTGACATTACTTTTGAAAATGTATCATTTGCATATAAACACAGAAATCTGCCTGTATTAAACGAAATAAATATCACGCTGGATAAGGGAAAGACACTGGGTATTGTCGGCCCTCCGGGAAGCGGCAAAACAACCCTTATAAGTCTTATACCCAGGCTCTTTGATGTATCTTCGGGTCGCATTCTGATTGACGGTATCGACATACCCCAAATGCGGGTTTACGATCTAAGATCTTTGATTTCATTTATGCCCCAGGAACCGTTTCTGTTTGCAAGCACAATCAGAGAAAACATTATATTCGGCAACAATAAAATAAAAAATTCAGAATTAATAACCGCGACAAAAAAAGCATCTTTATACGATACCATCAAGCTGTTTCATAATGGTTTTGAAACAGCCATAGGCGAAAAGGGAGTAATCCTGTCCGGCGGGCAGAAACAGCGCATTGCCCTTGCCCGTGCTCTGCTGAAAGAAGCGCCTGTTTTGATCTTTGACGATCCCATCAGCCAGGTAGACGTTGAAACAGGCAATGACATCATAAACAGCATCAAGTCGCTGGCTGGTGAAAAGACGATAATCATCGTCTCGCACCGGCTTTCCGCAGTTCGATTTGCCGATCAGATTATCACTCTTGACAGAGGCAAAATTGTGGAATCAGGCACACATGCCGAATTAATGGAATATGATAAATACTATGCAAAAACATATAGGCTGCAGGAAATTGAAGAGGAATTGAATGCGCACTGATTTTGGATACTTCGAAGAAAAGAAGTTAGGCAAACCTTATGATGTCAAGCTGCTGAAGCGTCTATACCCTTTTACCCTGCCATATAAAATCCTTTTTGCCGCTTCGATCCTTCTCGTTGTTTTTATAACGCTGCTTGATCTTTCTCTTCCTTACATTACAAAGATAGCAATCGACAGGTATATTGTGCCGCAAATCACGCCGGACAAACTCGAAAACAGGAATTCTGCCGGACATAAAACAAGATCCTTGAGGGCTGATATATCGGACCCGGAAATAAAAACAGTGGTCAACAACTATCCGGATTTATTCGAGCCGGATTTATTGAAGACAGATGGCAATTTTGTTTATATCCCCTTTGATAAACTGTCACGGCTGAACAAAAAAGAGCTTGCTGTATTGCGCAAAACCGATCTTTCAGGAATAACCGGCATTACATCCATTTTCCTCGCCATAATAATAATAAACTTTGCGCTTAATTTTATCCGGATAATGATCATGGAATACACCGGCCAGAAGATAATGCATGATTTAAGGATGCGGCTCTTTACGCATATCCAGAGCCTGTCAATAGCCTTTTTTAACCGCAACCCGGTGGGACGTCTTGTAACACGGGTTACAAATGATATTCAAAACATGCACGAGCTTTTTACCTCTGTAATTGCCTTTGTTTTCAAGGATCTGTTTTTACTAATCGGGATTGCTCTGGTTCTCCTTAGTATTAATCTGCGCCTTGCCCTTGTCTCCTTTGCCGTTCTTCCTTTTGTTGTGTATGCTTCCATACATTTCTCGGTTCGCGCCCGCGATGCTTTCAGGGCTTTGAGAATAAAAATCGCTCAGATAAACACAAGGCTTGCGGAAACCATAGAGGGAATAAAGGTTATTCAGCTCTTCTTGCATGAAAAGAAAAATTACCATAATTTTGCGAGGCTGAATCATGAAAATTATCTGGCAGGCATGAAACAGGTCCGGGTCTTTGCAGTCTTCATGCCAGTTGTAGAGCTTCTGGGAGCTATTGCCCTTGCTGTTATCATCTATTATGGCGGAGGCAAGGTTATTGCGGAAAGCATAAGCCTTGGCGCCCTCGTTGCCTTTATTGCCTATATGAAGATGTTCTTCAGGCCAATAAGAGACATAGCTGAAAAGTATAATATCATGCAAAATGCCATGGCCTCTGCTGAAAGGATATTTCAAATTTTAGACAACAGGGAAAGCATGCCTCAACCGATTATCGGCCCTGGCTCCAAACCCCTTTCCCTTGAAAAAATTCATGAAATTACATTAGAGAATGTTTCCTTTGGCTATGTCACAGATGAAACCGTGCTTAAAGAGATTTCCTTTAAACTTGTTGCAGGCGAAACAGTTGCCGTTGTCGGACGGACAGGCTCTGGAAAGACTACCTTAATAAATCTGATTGCCAGGTTTTACGACCCTGTATCAGGAAGGATTACAATAAACGGAATCGATATAAAAAATTATCCGGCCTCTGTTGTCAGATCAAAAATGGCGCTGGTTATGCAGGATCCATTTTTGTTCTCAAGAACCATTAGGGACAATATACGCCAGGCGAAAACGGATATTTCAGAAGAAATGATTGACCATGTCTTAGAAGCTTCAAATTGCAAAACACTGATAAACAGGCTGCCGGAAGGCCTTGATACCATTCTCTCTGAAAGCGGAGCATCAATTTCAAGCGGTGAGCGCCAGCTTATTTCCATTGCAAGGGCTTTTGCAAGCAATCCTGATCTTATTATACTTGATGAGGCAACCTCTTATATCGATTCTGAGACAGAACACAGTATCCAGAAGGCTCTCTTTAACCTGATGAAAAACAGAACATCAATAATCGTAGCCCATCGCCTTTCAACGGCCCGGCATGCGGACAGGCTAATTGTGCTCCACAAAGGAAAGATAATCGAGACTGGCTCACATGATGAATTAATGAAAAAAAAGGGGGTTTATTTCAGGGTAGCCGTTCACGGCTTGAAACTTGAAATTGGAAAGTAGAAATTGGGAAGAGATGAAACGAGTCTGCGAGAACAGCACAAAAGCATGAAGACCAAATTTCCAATTTCTAATTTCAACGTTCATCTCTTTCAGCCCTTTTTCGCCAGATATCCGCTCCCTATACAATAGGCTGACACAGCCCCTATGCATTGGATAAGTTCCGGCACAGATATTCTCTGGTTAAACCCGCCGAGATGCGGGCCGGTCTGGATTGCGATATCATTAACATCTTTTTTATAACCTTCTATCTCCTCTTCAGAGCAACCTCTTTGCGCTAAAAAATCTTTGAACTCATTTTCCGTCATTTCCATCTGATCCACTACTCTCAGCATCTCTTCCATATGACGATCAACTCCCATCTCTTCGATCATACGGGCGCTGAGCTGTTCTATGTCAAAAGGAATATCGCCGCAAAATTTTTCTTCCACAAATCCATTATAATACTCCTGAAAAATGCCCTGGAGAAGTTCCTTTAAAAAGGATTTATCAAAGAGATATCGAACATCCAGAGGCTTTCCATGTTCGTCGAACCCAACCTTGTCAGCCTTAAAATTACGGAAGTAGCTGCCGGTCACCAGCGCCAGGCTTAATATATGGCTGCCGATGTGCCTGTAAAGATCCCTGCTCGATCCCTGGTACGAGATAAGATGTTCAAAATCTCTTATGCCGGTTATGCCGAAATTAGGGTACCGGCATGAATGCAGCCACCTGTCAAGCCTGCCGCCATGGTGCCATTCATAGATACCGTGATCCGCTCTTCTGTTGCGCTGCACACGATTATGGAAAAGAGGAATAGGGGCCGAATGAACAATGCCCAGAGAGGTTAATTTTCCCAACAGCCAGGCATTTCGTAATATTACTTCTCTGAATTTATCCTTAGTCAGTTGTCTTGCCTTTCTATGGTCGTTCGGATAGGTGAAATAATCCTTATGCGCTATATAAGCTATGGCATAATTGTATTTTGGATTAATATCCGATCCCACAGGAGGCCTGACAGGCAGATTTTTAAGCCGGAACAGATAGCTTCCGTTAATCTGAACAGGCTGGGGAATCTTAAATCTAACCGGAAATAAATGGCCGTAAGAAGATAGATAATGCATCCATTCCGCCTCTTTTTTTATCAATTCCACAGCGCTTTCGGTAACAGCAAATTTTACAACAAGTATTTTGGAGTTATTATTGATTGATGCGACCAGACTCCTGCCACGAATTACTGGGGTATCACATATGGCAATATTATTAAGTTTTAATACGTCATTCCACTTTGCACGGGGTATCTTCTCGGAACTGTCCTCAGGTATCCTGGGACCGCGAATTTGAAGAGGAAGTGATCCCATTGCTTCAGTAACGGCTCTCTGCTGCATGCCGGAGCCTGTGTTAACAACGTGTTTCAGGGAAGAGATGCTCTGTTTTGACAGGGGCTCATCAACAGAAAGAACCAGAATAGAGGCCAGGGCATCAGCAGCCTCTCTGTAAAGAAAAAAGGATTGTGTCTGTGAAGTGTGCTTTGAATCCTCAAGAACATTTTCCAGCGCCGAGATCGTCTCCGGCCGGATAATTTCCGGACGCGCCTGGACAAGCTGATGCAGGTCCTGAACAACCATAAATGCGGCGCTAAAATCCAGATTTTCGCTCTTGAGAGCATTTTCTAAACCGCTTCGTTCTCTTTCAGGGTTACGGTAATACATTGAAACCTTTGAAAAATGCTTCCCGCTAAAAGCGGAATTGAAATTCCCTGCACTCCCGCCCAGTGGGATTTGACTGTAAGACCGCAGGGCAACTACTCTTTATCGGCTGACCGGTTGATTTTAAATTGCCAGGCGCAATACCATTCGTCAGGATGTGCATCCGGGGGACAGCCTATACACTCTGTACTGATTGCCGGATCGATAGCTCTTGCAAAATATGTATATTCAATTAGTCCTCCGGATTTGCACGGATAATCATCGAGGCCTTTCCGTTTTCGTGCTGACTGAACGCGGCACTCATTCATTTGGAATAAAAAACTGTCAGGCCCTTCATCAATGATGGATTGAGTATTAACGCGGGAATAGAGACGAAAATTAAGTGCCCTTTTTAAACCTTCAAGCCCGGAATTTTCAGGAAGACTAAGAAATTTTTTTATTGACCAAGCTTCGAATGGAGAGAAATGCGCCCAGCAGGAATCGTTGCAACGCTTGGCATCGTTCATACCGCTTGTAAATTCCACTGCCTGAAACCATACACCGTCATTTGCAAGCCAGTTTAACGCAATGCTGTCCATAAGCTCCTGAACCGATTCTTCCGGCATTTCCAGCAAAGGCGCGGGCAGATTATCCTTCATCTCAAATCCAAGAACCCTGGAAAGCCTTTTCATCTGATAACCATAGCTTCTCTGGAATGCATTTTCCAGCGTTTCAAGAGCCTTCTCCATGCCCATCTGATGTTTTACCTCGGCAAACCAGAGACCATAATGGATTATTATCCGATGAAACATGTCAAGCACAAGACGTACCTTATCTTCATGGTTCAGGTCTTCAGGCGTTTTGGCTGTTTCGAGCATTAGTGAGTCTCCCTTAGCCTTCATAAAGCACCGCTAATATTGTTGCCTTGCCTTTTTTAGAAGCAATCTGGTGCGGCACAGTTGAAAGATAGTAAACACTGTCCCCGGGTTCAAGATCAAAGCAATCCTCTCCGATTTTGAGCGCCGCAACCCCCTCTATAACATAAATAAATTCTTCCCCTTCATGAACCGACATCTCCTTTTCCGGGTTTTCTTCAAGCTGAACAATCAGGGCCTCCATGTGGCGCCCTTTTACTTCCGGGGCAAGGCTCCTGTATGTATATAGTTTCTTTTTACCCTTTTTTGATGTCGATCTCGAAACGATTTTCTGCTCATCCTTCCGGGTAACTGAATAGAGCCTGTCACCAACCCCTGAAACCAGCCGGCTGAATGCGCTGTCCAATGCCTTTGAAAGCTTGATAACCGTGCCAAGCTGGGGCTGCACTTCATTCTTTTCTATACTTGCAAGAAGCTCAGCATCAAACCCTGTTAGCTTGGAAACCTCGTCAATAGACAACCCTTTTGCCTCTCTGAGAGATCTGATCCTTTTCCCGATATCTTCTATCCCTTTTGGAGTTGACTTAGAGATATCACCTGTCAGATCTTCAAAAAAGTCCACATTTATATGGGGTTTTTTATTATTTGATTCCATTTTCTACTCCTCAATTCAAAAAATCCTTTATGTTCGTGGTGATTAATAATAAAATCGCCTGAGTTAATGACATTGGAGTTAGTTTTGTCTTTTAAGGCAATACAGCTCTGGGATTCCAGTCACCGGGAATCTTTTGACCGGGCTCTTCGCTTAATTTTATCTTTCTTTCCTTTAAACCCTGTCTGGCAAATTCCATATGCCCTTCCTTTAAAGTCCGACCGTTGATTATAGCCTCGGAGCGGAGTCTCCGTCCAATTGTCTTTTCCATCTGCCTGCCAAGCCATAAGATGCGGTCAACATCATATCCATGTTCAATACCCATCTCGTCGATCTGAACCAGCGTATCCTCAAGTGTAACCAGACCCACATATCTGGGGTCTTTATAATAGTACTCTCCGGTGCCTTTTGTTGGGCAGTCGTCCAGAAAGTTAGCAGGCTGCCCGCCGAGGCCTCCAAGGGTTGCCTCAAAATTTGTAATCCCTGCTTGCAATGCAGCCAGAACAGATGCCGAAGCCATGCGCTTTGTTTCATGGAAATGGGCGATATGGAGTGCGGGGTCTGGAATTTCATCGAGTATCATGGAAAAATAACGGTAAACATCCGGAGATGAAGCGCTGCCGTCATGGTCCGCATGTTCAATGTCATGGGCTCCTATTTCCAGCCATCGTTTTGAGAATTCTACTGCATCCTTCATATCCGTAGCCCCGCCAATTGGACTCCCCCATATAGTGCTGACAGTTCCGCACATCTTCATGCCTGCATCATTGCATTTTTTTATGCAACGCTCTGCCTCTTTCCAGTATTCGGGAAGTGTTGTCCCTGAGTTTGCAAAATGATGTTCCTCTTCCGTAGAAACCATCATCAAAAGACGATCAGGGCCAATCCCTTTTTCTCTTAGCTCAATAGCACAATCAACTGCCGGCTCGCGGATCGTAATGGCTGTAAAGCAGATGTCGTCATAATTAACGCCCTTTCTTTCGCATCGTTTTTTAAACCGGTCCCCTCTCAGGTGTTTAAACAGGTCTTCCGCGTCCCTGAACTGAGGCATTAAAAATGCGCTTCCAAGATTGGTAACTTCAATGTGCCTGCAGCCCGCGAATATCAGCTCTTCAAGATAAAATATCTTCGCCGCAGTGGAAATGAATTTCTCTTCATGCTGGAAACCATCCCTCATCGTTATATCGCCGATAGTTATCTTCCTGGGCATTTTGGGAAAAATCTTCCAAAAATCATATTCAGTCATATCAATCAAGGTCTCCTTACTTGAGGTTAAAATCTAAAATTTCCAAAAGAAGGATCGCCAATCGGTTTAAGCAGACTTACCTCAAAAGCCATGGCAAGCCAATCCCGGATCTCTGAAAATTTTAAAACCCTGTCATTCAAAAGACGCGCGCCGCAGTAAAAAGGATGGGCCTCCCCGTCATACTTTTCAATCATCTTTTTACGGAATGCCTGTTTTTCCTCTTCGGTCATGGGCTTCCCACGGGCATCCCTCTTTCGTTCTTCGATGGAGAGAAGCACGCCTGCCGCGCTTCGCCCACTCATAACCGAAGTGCGCGACCTCATTGTAGAAAACAGAAAATGCGGTCTGTATGCTCTGCCGCACATACCGTAATTCGCAGCACCGTTATCCGGGCCTATTACAAGCTGGATCCTGGGCACCTGGGCGCATGAAACCGCCCTCACCATGTCTGCGCCGTATTTGCCGATTCCCATATGTTCAGATTCAGATCCCACCATGTATCCCGGCGAACTCTGAACAAAGAGCAGCGGTATTTTTTCCTGAGAACAACGCACAATCCATTCCGTGGCCTTGCGCGCAGCCTCAAAAAATATTATCCCGACCACATTGGAAGCAATAACGCCAACAGGAATCCCCTTTATGCGTATTTTTCCTGTAATAATATTGTCTCCTCTTCCAGGAGCATAATTTTGCTTATATTCAATAAAGTAACTGTCATCAGCAATCGCTCCCAGAATCTTCCGGCCGTCAATGCCCTGATGCACAGCAGCTGGCATTAGCTCGTAAATTTTATCTGCAGGAATCTTAGGAGAAGTTTCAGCGTACCTGTGAAGATTTATTTTTTGGGGCGGTTCAAGGGATAAAATTTCACGGACTCTGTCTATTGCTTCATTCTGATTTGCGCAAAAATGATCCGCACCGCCTGAGATCTGTGTATGGACTTTAGCGCCTCCAAGGTCTTCCGCTGAAATTACCTCGCCGGTTGCCATTTTAACCAGAGGCGGCCCCCCCAAAAAAGAGTATGCCATCCGATCTACCATCACAGATTGACAGGCCATAAAAACGATATAGGCTCCTCCTGCCGTGTTACCTCCGGTGCTTAAAGTAATCTGTTTTAATCCCTGCGCCGACATGCGCGCCATGTTGTAAAACATGGAGCCGAAATGCTGATCATCAGGAAAGACATCCGCCTGCATGGGAAGGAAGGCCCCTCCTGAATCTGCGATATAAACACAGTTTAAACCGCACTGCTGTGCAATTGCCTGGGCACGCATATGTTTTTTTAGTGTGATTGGAAAATATGTGCCTGCCTTCACACTGCTGTCATTGGCAAAAATCATAGTCCAGTTGCCGTGGATTTTGCCTATGCCTGTCACCAGACCGCCGCAAGGCACATCAAAAACACCGTGATAATCCATTCCAAAACCTGCAATGCGGCTTAATTCAAAGAACTGTGTACCCTGATCTATCAGTTTTTCAATCAGTTCCCGAACCGGTCGTTTGCCCTGTTTTGCCAGTTTGTTTACAGCCTTTTCTCCACCCGGCCACATGGCCTGATAAACCAGTTCGTCAAGCTTCTTTTCTTCATTTTCCCAGTGCGACCTGTTTGCCGCCATGTTATCCGTCATATTTTTTATCCTTTTTATCTCCCCTTATATACAGGTTTTCTTTTTTCACGAAAAGCCGCAATCCCTTCCAAGCGATCCTCGGTAGGTATTGTAACCCAATAGGCATTTGATTCAATGGCAAGACCTGTATGGATATCTGTCTCAAGTCCGTAATTTATTGCGTACTTGGCCTGTTCAATCGCAATGGGGCCTGTTTCACAAATCATGGCCGCCATTTTTTTGCATTCATCGAGAAGATCATCCTGACTGCAAATACTGTTTACAAGACCGATTTGCAAAGCCTCCTGCGCTTCTATCCTACGGCCTGTAAAAATAAGCTCTTTGGCTTTGCCGCACCCGATCAGCCTTGGAAGTCTCTGGGTTCCGCCTGCTCCGGGAATTATGGCAAGCCTGGTTTCCGTGAGCCCCATGGAAGCGTTCATCGAGGCTATACGGATATCGCATGCCAGGGATAGTTCCGCACCCCCGCCAAGCGCCACGCCGTTTATTGCTGCAATCACAGGTTTATTAAGCAGCGCAATAGAAGTAAAAAGATCCCTTATTGTAAAAATAAACTCCTTTACCTGCCGGTCATCAAGCAAGGCTCTTTCCTTTAAATCCGCCCCGGCGCAAAAGGCCTTCTCGCCGGCTCCGGTTATTATTATCACCCTGATGCCCTGTTTAACCCGCAGATTTTCAATCTTCTCCTTTAAGGCATGAAGCAAAGAAAAATTTATGGCGTTCATAATATCAGGACGGTTAAGTGTGAGAATCGCTATGCCGTCTTCCTCTTCTGCCAATAGGACATTATCATTCATTACTACCTCCGCATGCAGGATCATCCACTCAACAGCCAATATACCGTGATATCACTATCCTTTGAATTTCCGATGTTCCTTCTCCGATATCAAGAAGTTTCTGGTCCCTGTAAAACCTTTCGACATTGTATTCCTTCATCAGCCCATACCCGCCGTGAATCTGTACAGCATGATTCACCACCCTGCCCATGACCTCTGAACAGCAAAGCTTGCTCATTGCAGCCTCTTTTTCAAATGGCCGGCCCTGGTCTTTCAGCCAGCAAGCCTTGTACAGCAAATTTCTGGCGCATTCTATCTCAAGCGCGCAATCAGCCAGTTTAAAAGCAATTGCCTGAAATTTGCAAATCGGCTGCCCGAACTGCTCCCTTTCTTTTGAATATTTGAGCGCTGCCTCATAAGCCCCCTGGGCTCCGCCAAGCCCCATAGCCCCTATGGAAAGCCGACCGCCGTCAAGTGTTTTCAGCATCTGGTGGAACCCGTCACCCTTTTTGCCTAATATATTTTCTTTTGGAATTCTGACATCGTCAAAATATAATTCAGCAGTGTTTGAAGCCCGCCACATCATCTTTTTATGCATTGGAACAGCCTTATACCCGGGAGTTCCCTGCTCTACGATGAAGCATGTATATTCGGGCTTTCCGCTGGGTCTGGTTCCTGTGACTGCCTGAACAGTCACACCCATTGTCATTTCACAGGCAGCGTTGGTTATAAAAATTTTAGATCCGTTGATCACCCACTCATCGCCGTCAAGAACTGCGGTGGTTCTGCTTCCACCTGCATCGGAACCGGCATTTGCCTCTGTGAGACCGAATCCCCATAAGGCTTCTCCTCTGCAGAGTTTCGGCAGATACTTTTTTTTCTGCTTTTCAGTGCCAAAATAGTATATTGGGCCTATTCCAAGGGAATTTCCAGCCGCAATTGTCGCGGCCTGGGATCCATCCACCCTTGCAATCTCCTCTACTGCGACTATGTAGGAAAGATAATTCATAGCCTGGCCTTCATATTCCTCTGAAACAAATATTCCGAAGAGACCGATTTCTCCCATTTTTTTTGTAAGTTCCGCGGAAAATTCCTCTTTTTCATCAAGCTCCAAAGCAACAGGAGCAATTTCTGTCTCAGCAAATTTACGCACTGAATTACGGATAATTTCCTGTTCCGTTGTAAGATCAAAATTCAACTTTACCTCCTTTTCACAGGCTACTTAAGCATGATGAACTCGTAAAAAGTCAAAAACATCCGTCTTTGTCATTCCCGCGAAGGCGGGAATCCAGTAATTACTTGTAGTTATGCATGGTGTTTTTGCACTGATTCTCAAAGTCGATACTTTTTACGAGTCCATCATGCATTATTATCTACTGAACGATCGCTCAGTTTTCATCTTTTATATTTTCTTCACTATATTTGTCAATATCTTTCTTGGCAAACCGCAAGAGCTTTATCTTAGATCCTTTTTGCCTTCCCAATTATAAAACCGGCTTTTCAAGAGCCTTGTATGTCATTTTATGGTGATAAGTCGAAAGCGCTTGAGAAAATATGTAGCTACGACAAACTCTATAATTGCAGAATTTAAGGATTTTTATAAAAACTTGACAAAAAAACAGATACCGTCTTATCGCAGTTTGGTACAGATAATCCGCAACTATCCTATCGGAAAAAGGTGCAGAGATATTCAAAAGAGAGGAAGCATCTCTGTTTGAAGAGCTGCCTCAACAGATAATGCTGCTTAAGAAGCATGAGCCTGAAAAACTACTGCGAAGTTTATCCGGTGTTTTAGGCTGCGACCTTGAACCGCAATAGCACAGGACGTTTTACAAACCTAAAGATATCAGAACTGTTTGGTCTGTCGTACTCATCCGTTAGCAGACGAGTTGGTATTTTCAGAGAAAAACTTCGTGTCGATAAAACCTTTATAAAGCGGTAACAAGAGACCTTGACAGTTGGACAATATTTTAGTATTATATTTATTATAATCAAATACTTCAAACTGACTTCCCTTATTGACTATTAATATTTGAAGATTCCCTGTAGCAAGCTACGGGGAATGCGCTCGCTATTGCGGTTCAAAGGATTGCAGGGAGTAGAACATGGACATTTTCGGCCTTGACAACTTATCTCTAAAGCTTCTCATCGAATCACTTAAAGAAGACCATCTGAATCCTACTATTAATCAAGTAGAGTGGAAAGAGCTTGAAAAAAGCTTTGGGCATAAGATCTACCCCGAGATCCTGCGACTGCTGACGCAAATGGAGTTTGAACCGGAAGAAGCCAGAATGCACTGGCACAATGTTCTGGCGCACAGAAAAAATCTCAAAAAAACCTTAGGCAGAGATGCGGGTTTCCGTGTAGCTCTTTGTGACTATTTTATCAATATTCATCCAAAGCTAAAGAACCTAATCTTTGTTGATGTAGATCTATTCCTGCAGAAAGAACGCGCGGCCCTTATTGATGAACTGACCGGTCTATACAACAGGCGTTTTTTTAATCGGGTTCTCAAAAGGGAAATCGAACACGCCAGGCGTTACGACCAGCTCTTCTCTCTGCTAATGTTAGACATAGATAATTTCAAAGAATATAATGACATCCACGGCCACCAGGCCGGAGACAAAGCGCTGAATGAGTTTGCACAAATCTTGAAACAAAATGCCAGGTTAATAGACCACACAATTCGTTATGGTGGTGAAGAGTTTGCCATAATTCTGCCCAGGGCTGATATTAAACAAGCAAGACTATGTGCCGAACGGCATTTAAGAGCTGTGGAAACTCATACATTCTCAGGGCAAGAAAGGCTGCCTTTAGGCAACTTTACTGTCACCATTGGAGTTGCCACCTATCCAATTAATGCCCAGGATGGTCTTGAACTAATTCAAAAAGCTGATGAGGCTTTATATATTGGCAAGCAAAAAGGGCGAAATAGGGTCGTAATATCATCTGATGAAAGGCGTCGCAAATTTCGATACCCCCTTCATGTGGAAATGTTGTTTCGATTAAGGGATTCTGCTGAAAAATCGTTCGATCGAGGAACCACTCGTAATATAAGTCAAACTGGGATGCTTTGCCAGACTGACGAACCTGTTGAGGCAGGACGTATGCTTGAGATCGTTTTACGCCACCCCTTTGATAGAAGTGAACTGAATTTTATTGCGCGCTCTGTCCGTCTGGGAAAAAATCCCGAAAAGAATCGAAGCTACTTTTTAGGCCTTTCTATTGAGCTTGGCTCTGAAAAAGAAGAAAAAGCACTGGAAGCTCTAGGAGCTTGTCCGAGAATAGCCTTATTCCAGCAAAAAAGTTAAGATAATATTT
>JACKQG010002709.1_pt1 | contig 22698 bp, 17 predicted proteins | sample 8237621 | NCBI WGS metagenome assembly JACKQG01 (sample SAMN15677084, study PRJNA649215) | marine metagenome | biome: marine; feature: Black Sea; material: saline water; isolation source: suspended particulate matter (SPM) from the Black Sea western gyre | collected 2013-06-09/2013-06-10 | depth... | reverse complement strand
AATAAAACTTCTTCAATGGTTTGGTCTTCTGTTATTTGGAAAAGCTTACAAACACCCAATCCCGTCCATGCTTCAACTGAATAATTTTCTTGAAGCGCCTGTTCATAACTTGATTGTGCTTCTTCAAATCTTTGCGCTTTTAAAGCCATGTGTGCCTTATCGAATAAAAATTCTGACATATAATTAGATGTTAGTTATGTATTTTAAATGTATACAAATTACTAAAAAAGGCGGAACAATTACTAAAAAAGAAATGTATTTTGCTTTGGTGGACCTCTGGGTCCTTATTTCGAACTTTTTTTAAGCTTTTAATGAGAGAGTGACTGTCTTAATTTGTTCTTCTCTTTGAATAGTGCAATTGATCTCATCACCTGGGTTAAATTGAATAATTAATTCATGTAATTCGCTAGTTGAGTTAATCTTAATACCATTTATTTCTAATATTACATCTAGATCCTTGATACCTGCAAGCTCTGCTGCACTATTCTCTAATACTTTTGAGATTAGAACTCCTTTAAGCCCGTTTAGTTTTAACTCTTTTTGCACTTGCGTATTTATGTCAGTAATATGAATTCCAATATATGCTCTACGCACTTCTCCGTATATTTTTAAATCATTTATAATCTTTTCTGCCATATTTGAAGGAATAGCAAAACCATAACCACTAAATGATCCTGTTTTAGATTGTATAGCTGTATTTATTCCAATTAAATTACCATTGGTATTGACAAGTGCGCCTCCAGAGTTTCCAGAATTAATTGCTGCATCTGTTTGAATAAATGATTCAATCCCTCCATCATTAAGGATATTAATCTTTCTAGATTTTGCACTAATGATGCCGGCAGTTACAGTAGAATTAAGATTATATGGATTTCCAACTGCCAATACCCATTCCCCAACTCTTAGACTATTTGAGTTGTCAAATTTCAAAAAAGGAAGTTTATTTTCATCAATTTTGAGTAGCGCTAAATCACTATTAGAGTCTTCTCCTAAGATTTTAGCACTATATGTCCTTTTATCATTTAAGACTACTTCTATCTCTTCAGCATTATTAATAACATGTCTATTAGTAATAATATATCCATCTTCTGAGATAATAACACCTGAACCACTTGCAATATTTTCTTTTGGTTGGTTGAAAAATCTTTTCCCATAGTAGGGGTCATAGTAGCCATATATCTCATTACTAATATATTTAGATTTTATATGAACCACTGCTTGGATAGCATGTTCTGAAGCTTTTATAAAGTTCGGCCTATTGTTTTCTTCTACTTTGTAATTTTTGTTGTCATTAAAATCAGATGCAAAGGTTTTTTTTGACAATATGTCTTGTAGGTAGAATGATATACATACACCTAATAAAACGTATAATAAGATTTTATATTTTTTCATTTTTTTTTTAGTTGATTTAGATATATTCTTATAACTAAATTATATAAGAATTATTATGTAAATATAAAAGAAAAACCCACTCAATTGAGTGGGTTTCTTTTTGGTAGACCTAAAGGTTCTCTAAGTACAACTTCTAAGCTCATAAGAGAGCATATAAGCCAAGCAATTGATGTAAACAAGATAATGGAGATGCTAGATAAGATAGGCTCTCCTACAGAGTACATCAATGCAATCTCTAAACTACTTCCTTATTCAATTGGAAAGGTAAAAGCTTATGAAGAGATTGAGGAAAGAGAGCCTATTAGCATTAACATTAACTTTGTAGATACTAAAGAAGAGGAATAAAGCTATGTATTCGCTCTAAAACGACAACAAATCTGACAACATAAAAAAGAAAACCCTTGTAAATCATTGATAAACAAGGGTTTTAACTTAATGGTTGTGGGCAATGAGGGACTCGAACCCCCGACTTCCTCCGTGTAAAGGAGGCACTCTGAACCAACTGAGTTAATCGCCCTTAATTTGGATTGCAAATATATACGATTTCTTATTACAAGCAAGTCTTTTTAAATTTATTTAAACAACTTCAGCAACTACAAATGTACTGCCTCCAACAAAGATTAAATCTTTAGGATTGGCATTAACTTTTGCGCACTTAAGTGCTTCCTTGACACTAGGGAATATCCTTCCTTTAAGTTGGTGTTTATCAGCTTTTTGTTTTAGGTCTTCTGCTTTCATTGCTCTTAAAATATTTGCATTGCAAAAATAATATTTCGCATTTTTAGGTAAATAAGGTAGAATGGTGTCTAAATTTTTATCATTTACTGTGCCAAAAACAATATGTAACTGTTCGTATTTTAAGTTGCTTAGCTGTTTAGTTATTTCTTTAATTCCATCCTCATTGTGTGCTGTGTCGCATATTATTTGAGGATTGCTACTTAGGGTTTGCCATCTTCCTAATAGTTGAGTGTTAGCTACTGTTTTTAATAAACCATGCTCAATATCATCCTCAGTTATTGCCCAACCTTGTTTTTGTAATTGCTTTATGGCTGTTATTACAGTATTGATGTTCTCTTTCTGATACTCTCCTTTCAAATCACTTGCATAGCACTTTTGTGTACTAGCATAAATGAGATTTGCATTTTTTTCTTTGGCAATATTTTTAAAAATAGAGGTTGTTTCTTTTTGTCTTCTACCGATTATTACTGGAGTTTCATTTTTAATGATACCCGCTTTCTCCACTGCAATCTTTTCAATAGTATTCCCCAATAGATTGGTGTGATCCAAACTTATATTGGTAATTATTGATAGCTCAGGATTGATGATGTTGGTGCTGTCTAACCTGCCACCTAAACCGGTTTCAATTATAGCAATATCTACTTTCTGTTTGGCAAAATAATCAAAAGCCATTGCGACTGTAAATTCAAAAAATGAGAGTTCCATTTTCTCAAAAAATATAAGATTTTCCTTAACAAAGGTCACCACCTGTTTTTGAGCAATCATTTCTCCATTTATCTTTATTCTTTCTCTAAAATCTTTAAGATGAGGGGAGGTGTAAAGTCCAACTTTTATTCCTGATTCTTGTAGGATAGAGGCAATCATATGGGAGGTAGACCCTTTTCCGTTTGTACCCGCAATATGGATGCTTTTAAATTGTGTATGCGGATTGTCTAAATACTTTGTTGCGGTAACTATATTTCCGATATCAGCTTTATAAGCTGCTGCGCCTATTCTTTGATAAATCGGCAAACGGCCGAATAAATAGTCAAGCGTTTGAGTATAGTTCATTAATTTAAACTAAAGAAGTAAATAATTTTTCCTTGTTGATTAGTCGGTGCGGTTTGTTTTGGATCAAACTTAGTTTTTAGGGCGGCTGTTTTAGCTCTTTGTAACAATTGTTTATTTAATGTTGTAGAACCTTTTGCTCCAGGAATTGCATTAATCACATTCCCTAGTCGGTCAACTGTAATTATAACTACAACTTTCCCTTCTATTTGTAGGTTATATATTGGTTTTTCCTTATATTCTACTTTCCTCCCCCCTAGCTGATAGGCAGTTCCGTTTTTTCCAATTCCACCTCCTTCATATGCTTCCGAATTTGGATCGCCATCTATTGATCCTTGGTTTCCATCTCCTCCTATATTTCCTTCTGAAGAAGTCTTAGTTTTTTTACTTCCAGGGTAAAGTGCCTTTTTATTTACTTCAGGTTTTTTTTCTTCAATTACCTCTTCCTTTGGCTCTTCTTTTTTGATAACCTTTTTCTTTTTTTCTGTTTTTTCAACTACTGGAGTTTCAACTAAAGATTGGGTAATAATTTCTTCTGTACTTTCTATTTGCTGCTCAATAATTTCTTCTTCCACTATTTCGGTTAATTCTTCAGTGCTTTCTGCTTCAACTTCTCCAAACCCTTCCTCACTAAAACCAAAATTAATGCTTATTCCTTCTTCTGCAGGAGGCGGGTCTTGGTATTTTAATCCCATAAAAAGAAAGGCAACCATAAGCAAAGCATGAACTAGAATTGTTCCAATAACTCCTTTACGTTTGCTTTTCTTTTCAGCAGCAGTCATACTATTTAGGTGTTGTTGCTAGTACTATTTTGTATTTATTTCTATAGGCAATATCCATAACTTTTACGACATGTTCAATAGCAACTGTTTTGTCGGTATGTAAGATGATTGCAGGCTCTTTTTCATTTTTAATGAGTAGTTTTAGTTCTTGCTCAATACTTGCAGCTGTAACTTTATTTTCATTAATATAAAAATCAATATCCTTAGTTATGGAAATAGAAATAGTTTGTTTTTCTAATGTCTTTGCTTTACTACTTGGTAAAAGTAGTTTTAGAGCATTAGGGCTTACTAGGGTAGAAGTAAGCATGAAAAAGATAAGTAATAAAAAAACTATGTCCGTCATGGAGGACATATTAAAATTGGCACTTACTTTATTTCTGCTTCTTAATACCATTATTCGTTATGGTGTAAAAGGTCCAAAAATTCAGTTGTTTTTGCCTCTAGCATAAACACTACTTTATCCACTTTGGATACTAAGTAGTTGTAAGCAATAAAGGCGATAATCCCTACTATCAAACCAGCTACTGTTGTTGTCATTGCAGTGTAAATACCTTTGGAAAGCATCTCAACATCAATGTTACCGCCAGCACTTGCCATTTCATGGAAAGCAACAATCATTCCGATTACAGTTCCTAAAAAACCAATCATTGGGGCAGCTCCTGAAATGGTAGCTAAGTTCGCTAAATTATTCTCCATTTTAAATACTTCAAGCTTACCTTGATTTTCAATGGCTGCTGAAATATCAGTCATGGGTTTATTAATTCTGTTTACTCCTTTTTCAATCATTCTTGAAATAGGACTATCTGTATTACGGCATAAAGTTTTTGCAGCTTCAATATCTTTTGCTTCTACAAAATTCTGAATGCTTTTTAGGAAAGCGTCATCCTCAATGCTAGCCTTTCTAATAGCTGAAAAACGCTCAATTAAAATGTAAACTGCAAAAATAGAAAGTAAACCTAAAGCTCCCATTACTAAGTTTCCTCCAATTCCTCCTGAAGTAATTAAGTCGATAACAGATAAAGTTTTTTCGCTAATTACTGGGGAGCTTAAGCTGTCAGTAGTTAATGGGATTTGTAATATAAATGAATTCATAATTAGTAAACGCTAAAGTTAAGTTTTATTGCATTAAGATGTAAGTAGCTGCTCCAGCTAAATAGCCCATTAATGCTAATAAAGAAATATTTTTCAAGTACCAGATAAAGTCAATTTTAAGAATTCCCATAACCGCAACTCCTGCAGCTGAACCAATAATTAAAACAGATCCTCCTGTACCTGCACAATAAGCTAAAAACTCCCAGAATTTACCATCAACAGAAAAGTCACCTATTGGTGCAATTTCATACATCCCCATAGCTCCTGCTACTAATGGCACATTATCCACAATGGAAGAAAGTAGCCCAATTATCATGTTGATGATATAAATATCACCATTAAATGTATTGCTTAAAAAATTAGCGACAATATCCAATTGCCCAGCTGATTGTAGAGCCGCAACAGCTAACAAAATTCCTAAGAAGAAAAAGATAGTTGGGACATCTACTTTTTTAAGTACGCCAATAACTGATAGTGCGGATTTATGTTCGTGATTTTTACTTCTGTGTAAAATTTCAGTAACTAACCAAAGAACTCCTAATGATAATAATATTCCTACATAAGGAGGTAAATGAGTAACGGTTTTGAAGATAGGTACAAAGAGTAAACCAGCTACTCCTAAGTAAAACACTAAATTTCTTTCGAATGATGTAGTTGGATCAGTATAATGTTCTTTGCTTTCTAATTTTACTGGTCTTGTTACCTCTCCTTTAAGTTTAAAGGTTAAATAAATTAAAGGTACAAGTGCACATACTACTGAAGGTAAAAATACAGATGTAATAATATTACTTGCTGTAACTTGGCCTCCAATCCAAAGCATTATAGTAGTAATATCACCAATTGGGGACCAAGCACCACCTGCATTAGCTGATAGGATTACCATTCCTGCAAACATCCACAAATTTTCTTTGTCCTTAATCAGTTTGGTAAGTAAAGCCGACATAACAATTGCGGTTGTTAAGTTATCCAAAGCGGCTGAGAAAAAGAAAGTGATAATGCTTAAAATCCACATTAAAGCTACCTTCTTGTTAGTAGTAATCTTATTTGTAATAATTGAAAATCCTTCATGAGCATCAATCAATTCTACAATAGTCATTGCTCCTAAAAGGAAAAATAAAATTTCTGCAATATCTACTAAATGGTGTGATAAATGTTCGTTCATGTGGTGCGCATCAACTCCTGAAAAGGCGTAAAGTGCCCAGCAAATACCTCCAATAAGTAATGCGGAAGCTGCTTTATCAACTTTAACTGAATGCTCTAAGGCAATTGCCATGTATCCTAAAACGAATACAATAATCATAAGTGTAGTTATCATAAATTTTTTCTGTTTGGTTTTTTATATTTGTTATTGTCTAGTTTTTTTGTAGATAAACTGTCGTGCTTGGGAACGCAAAATCACTATTGTGTTTTTTTACAATCTCCATAATTTTATAATTTACATCTTCTTTAACATTTATTAAATCCTCCCAATTTGGGCTATCTACAAAGTACATTACCATTATATCTAATGAACTAGATCCAAATTCTTGAAAACGAACTCTACCATCTTGATTTGTTTTTTCATGCAGATTAATCATTTCTTGAATATCAGTAACAATTGCTTTTATTTGTTCTGGAGCAGTTTCGTAAGTTAAACCAATATTAAATTTTACTCTCCTAACTGGACGCATCCCTAAATTATCTAGTTCTGCATCAATCATTTTTTTGTTTGGTAGAGTAACTAAGCTTTTGTCAAAAGTTCTGATACGGGTACTTCTGAATCCTACTTTTTCAACTGTTCCAGTAATAGGCCCTACCGTTACAACATCACCAACAGTAAAAGGTTGGTCCAAAAAGATAGTGAAAGAACCTAAAAGGTTTTCCAAACTTTCTTTGGAAGCCATAGCTAGGGCAAGACCTCCAATTCCAAGTCCAGTAGTGAGGGCAATAATATTCACACCTAACACACTGCCTAAGATGATAAAAACAGCAAAGACATAAACAAAAAATTTAATAATTTCTAAAACAAATGGAATTAGCTGATCATCCATTTTGCTTTCAGTCTCTTCAGCTCTTTTTAACAATACTAATCCTATATAATCAATAAGTCTTAGGAAAATTCTAAAAATAGAGTAAATATAAATTAATGAAAACCCTTTATTGATAAGCATCTTTAATCCTACTTCACTTTCTGAAGCTAAGTTCCATAAAGCAGGATATTGTATGTGTGTACTTCCTAAATATATGATAGAAAGCATGATGCAAAAACCGATAGGCTTAGTGAGTAAAGCATCAAACTTTTCAACCCCAACTTCTCCGCCTTTTTTACCTAATACTTTAAATAATAAATGACTTAAATATTTTGAGATTAATCTTTTAAAAATAAATCCTAAAAGAACGGCTCCTAAAAACCAACTATAATCTCGTACTGTGTTCCCTAGTATTTCTGTAAGTAAGAATTCTGTTTCCATAGTGTTTTATTTATACTAATTGTTTTAGTGCGATTTCAAAAGCAGTTTTTGAAATTTGAGTTTTACTATTATTTATAGCGTGTGATTTTATTAATGCGTTTTTAATACAGTTTGAAGTGTCAGCAAAAATTGCTTTATCAGTCATTTCAACATTATCTTCCATCAAGTAAGCAAAAACTCTTGCCATTCCGCAATTTGCGATAAAATCAGGCAATACACTCACTCTTTCATCAGCACTTTTTGAAATAGGTCCAAAAAATATTTCTTTGTCAGCAAAAGGAACATTCGCTCCTGATGAAATAACTTCTAGTCCATTCTCAATCATAGAATCTAATTGAGTTTGAGTTAGCAAGCGTGAAGCTGCTGCAGGGACAAATATTTCAGCTCCCACATTCCATATCTTCTCGTTTGCATCTTCAAAAGACAACATATTTTCAGTTTCTAAAAAGTTTGATGAACGGTTTTCTAACAATGATTTTATTTCTTCAAAAGAATACCCTTCAGATTTTACTATTCCTCCAGCTTTATCAATAATTCCTACAATAATGGCGCCAGCTTGTGCTAAATAATAAGCGGCAGCACCTGCTACATTCCCCCATCCTTGTATGATTACTCTTTTTCCTTTTACATCTCCCCCATATATGTTGTAGTAATGTAAGATAGTTTCTGACACACCATAACCTGTAATTAAATCTCCAACAGAATAATCTTTATTTGGATTAGGTGTTAAACTTTTATCTCTAACAACTAAAGGGACACCTTCCTTAAGTTGGTTAATAATTTTCATTTTACCCTCTTCATCTCTTCTGTGATGCCCGTTTACAATTCCCTCTAATGGAAATAAAATTCCTTGCTCCTCACACATTGGCATTACTTCATGTACTTCATCTACATTCATATCGCCACCTGTACCGTAATATGTTTTTAATAATGGTTTTGCAGCTGCATACCACCTTCTTAAAACCTCTTTTTTTCTTGGATCGCTAGGGTCAAAATTTATGCCTGATTTGCCACCACCAATTGGAGGGCCGGCAACTGTAAACTTAACTTCCATAGTTTTTGCAAGTGCCAATACTTCATCTTTAGTGACACCAACTCTCATTCTTGTTCCTCCAGCTGCTGCGCCACCTCTTAATGAGTTTATTACAATCCAACCTTCAGCATCTGTTTTCTCATCTTTCCACTCAAAAACTATTTCAGGTTTTTTGTCTTCAAATTTCTTTAATAATTCTTCCATCTTCTCGGATATATATTTTTTGCAAATGTATTAAATTTAGCTTTAGATTTGATGAATAACCCCAGCACAATTATCTCTATCGGCACCAGTAACGGCTTTCAGACAATTTACTTCATTTCTTAGTCTGAGTACACCAAGGAACGCAAAAATCAAGGATTCTTTAAATTCAATTAATTCTTTGTTTGGGATAATTATTTTTGCCTTAGAATGGAATCTAATTCTCTCCATTAAAAAGGAATTAAATACTCCACCACCTGTGAATAGTGCTGATTCATCTGCTAAAAATTTACCTATTTGAATGGCTATATGTTCGCAAAATGTACAAAGCATATCTTCAGGTTTATGGTTTTTAAGAATTGGAGAAATATGTTTTTCAACCCATTCTCTTCCTAATGATTTTGGAGCTTTCTTTATGTAAAAATCTAATTGATTAAGTTGCTGTAAAAGTGTTGGAACAATTTTTCCTTCTCTAGAAATATCACCATTATAGTCGTACTCAATGCCTAATTCTTTGCAAATATCATTTAACACTATATTGGCTGGACAAATATCAAATGCAATAATTTCCTCATTTTTTTTTATAGATATATTAGCAAATCCACCAAGATTAATACAATATTTATGTTTTGGAAAAAGCAATAAATCACCAATTGGAACTAATGGAGCGCCTTGCCCATTAAGGGAAACATCTAAACTCCTAAAGTCATTAATGGTTGTTATTTTTGTTGTTTGAGAAATAGTTTTTCCGCAACCAATTTGTAGCGTGTAGTTATTTTCTGGCTGATGAAATATGGTGTGTCCATGTGAAGCAATAAAATCCACTTGCTTACCATTCAAAAATGTATTGATTGTTTCTCCAATATATTGTCCGAATTGAATATCAGTTTGTTCTAATATAGCTTTGTTTCGAGTGTGTAAAGTTGCTAATTTTGATTTCCAAGAAATAGGATATTTTAGAGTGTTTGATTTTTCAATTTTGTATTCCCATTCCTGATTTTTAGTAAAAGTGCATATAGCAAGGTCAATTCCATCTAGTGAGGTGCCAGACATAACACCTAAAACGGTGTATTTTATTTTCTCAGTCATCAGTTTCCAAAAATAGTTTAAAAAATGTATTTTTGCGTAAATTTTAATAAAAGCAAATAATGAATTTCGAATTGACGGAAGAACATAAGATGATTAGGGATGCAGCAAGAGATTTTGCTCAAACTGAATTATTGCCCGGAGTGATTGAAAGAGATGAAACGCAAACTTTTCCAACTGAACAAATAAAAAAATTAGGAGAACTTGGTTTCTTAGGAATGATGGTTAGTCCTAAATATGGAGGGGCGGGAATGGATACTGTTTCTTATGTTTTGGCAATGGAAGAGATTTCTAAAGTAGACGCTTCTTGTTCAGTAGTTATGTCAGTAAATAATTCATTAGTATGTTGGGGTTTAGAAACGTTTGGAACTGAAGCACAAAAAGAAAAATATTTAAGACCCCTTGCAAGTGGTGAGATTATTGGAGCATTCTGTTTATCCGAGCCTGAAGCAGGTAGTGATGCTACTTCACAAAGTACAACTGCAATTGATAAAGGAGATCATTATTTATTAAATGGGACAAAAAACTGGATTACTAATGGAAGTACTGCTTCAGTATATTTAGTAATTGCTCAAACAGATGTCGAAAAAAAACACAAAGGAATCAATGCATTTATTCTTGAAAAAGGTGCTGAAGGTTTTGTAGTAGCTTCAAAAGAAAATAAATTAGGAATTAGAGGTTCTGATACTCACTCCTTAATGTTTACAGATGTAAAAGTGCCTAAAGAAAATAGAATTGGAGAAGATGGTTTTGGCTTTACTTTTGCTATGAAAACCTTATCAGGAGGTAGAATAGGGATTGCTTCCCAGGCGCTAGGAATAGCATCAGGTGCTTATGAATTGGCTTTGCAATATTCTAAAGAAAGAAAAGCGTTTGGGAAAGAAATTTATAAGCACCAAGCCATTGCGTTTAAATTAGCAGATATGGCTACTGAAATTGAGGCCGCAAGATTGTTGTGTTTAAAAGCGGCATGGCTTAAAGATACTGGACAAAATTATGATACGCTTGGGGCAATGGCAAAAGTATTTGCTTCTGAAACAGCCATGAAAACTACTGTTGAAGCTGTGCAAGTACATGGTGGCTATGGTTTTGTAAAGGAATATCATGTGGAGCGCTTGATGCGTGATGCAAAAATCACACAAATTTATGAAGGAACTTCAGAGATTCAAAGAATTGTAATCTCTCGTTCTATTTTAAAATAAAAATTATGAAAAAACTCATCTTATTATCATTAGTCGTTTGTTTAGCCTTGGGTTCAAGTGCTCAAATTAATTATGATAAATCAAAAATAAATCCTGCCTATTTAAAGTTTTTGCCTTCTAATGCAAGCCCTGAGGATTTGCGCCCATCTGACATTCCATCTGAACAAGTATTAAAACAAATGGGACTTTCAAATTCTGAAATTTCTGAGGCAATGGATTATAAATTTAGTAAAGGTAAATATGCTAAAGAGGTTCAAGATACAATTAGAGGTAACACTAATCTTTCAAAATTTTATGAAAGTTTTGGGGACACTTTAGCAATAGATACTACATCATATCCTAAAGCAAGAATTTATGGGCAAGATATATTTAGAAATAATAAACTTTCATTTTATCAAAAAGCATTAGATGCTAAAGCTCCTGAAAATTACAAAGTTGGAAGTGGAGATGAAATATCTATTTCTGTATGGGGTTACTCTGAGTTTTCTGAAAATTTGTTAGTAGATCAGAGGGGATATATCACACCTAGTTCTTATGGTAGAATCTATGTGAAGGGTTTGACTTTTAAAAAAATGCGTTCATTGCTTGAGAGTAAATTTGGTTCATTTTTGGATATGAAAAATTCTGAAATTGATGTTACCCTTTCTTATTCTAGAGTCATTACTGTGCATATTGTTGGTGAGGTTTATAATCCTGGTTCGTACACAATACCAGCTATCAATACAGCTTTTAATGCTTTAATTGCAGCAAATGGTCCTAATCAGTTAGGTTCAGTTCGTAATATTTATATTAAGCGTGATGGAAAAACAGTTGATTCATTAGATGTTTACCAGTTCTTATTTAATCCAACACGTTCGCAAGATATATATATGCAAGATGGAGATTATTTATTTATTCCTCCAGCAAAACATATTATAGAAGTAAAGGGTGCTGTGAATCGCCCTTATACTTATGAAGCGAAAACAGGAGAGTCTATCGCAGAGTTAATTAAATATGCAGGAGGTTATACTACAAATGCATTTACTGATGTATTGACATTAAAGCGTATTGATTATAATGCAGTAAAAGTAAATGATGTACATAAAGATCATATCAATTCTACAATTGTCCAAAATGGGGATGAAGTTGTTGTGAATACAATTTCTAATAAATTATCTAATGTAGTTAGTGTAAAAGGTAGTGTTGGTGTTTCTGGTGATTATGAGTTTGTTAAAGGAGAACATTTATTGGATTTACTTCAAAGAGCTAAATGTATTGCTGAAAAGACATTTATGGATAAGGTGTATGTTATTCGTTTGAATAAGGATAGAACGAAAACGCATATTGCTATAAATCTAGGAGCAGTTCTGGAAGATAATCGTCATATTGATAATATCCTATTGCAAGAATATGATATTGTAAATGTACTCTCTGTTGATGATTTTGATGATGAATTCTTGGTCTCAGTTTTAGGAGCTGTTAGAAAAGCGGGAAGCTTTGATTTTGGTGACGGAATGACTTTGCAGGATGTTTTATTGCAGGCAGGAGGATTAACACGGCAAGCTGAAGGAAGTCGCGTAGAAGTAAGTAGAATTATGGATTATGATATTTCATCCAATAAACTAAAGCCAAGAATTGCTGTTGTGAAAACAATTAAAATTGGTGATGATTTGGTGTTAAGTACTGAAGCAGAGGAATTTATATTGCAGCCTTTCGATCAAATTTTTGTGAGAGAAAATCCTGATTTTGAAGCTGCTAAAAACATTGTGTTGTCAGGAGAAGTTAAATATCCTGGAACTTATACACTCCTATCTAAGGATGAGAAAATTTCTTCAGTCATCAAAAGAGCAGGAGGGCTTACAAGATATGCATACCTTGATGGTGTAACTATGTTTAGAAAATTCGAAATATTTTTGAAAGAAGAAAAACCAAAATTATCTATTTCTAAAGAGCTTAAAGAAAGTATTTTATCAGATCCTGAACTCGCACTTATTTATTCAAATAATTTGCATGAAAAAGAGAGTAATAGACCAAATATTTTTGGTGAAGAGAACAAAGAATTTGCTTATGACATGGTGTACCTTAATTTAGAAAAAGCAATAAATTCTAGAAATTCAAAACATAATTTAGTTTTGATAGAAGGAGATAGTATTCTTGTTCCAAAAACTTTGGATGTTGTACATATTACTGGGGAATTAATGAATTTAAAAGGTACTTCAATTAGCGCACCTCATTTTAATAGAAGAAGGGCAAATTATTATGTGAATAAATTTGCTGGAGGATTTAACAAGGAGAATAGTAAAAGCAATACGTTAGTTGTATATCCGAATGGAATAGCTAAAAAAGCAATAAACTTTGGACTCTTTTCAATATCACCAAAAATTAAAAAAGGTTCCACTATTATTGTTAATAATAAAATAGATCAAGAGAAGAAGAAGAATGAGAATCCTGTTGACTGGAATAAGCAGATTGAAAACGCAATGTTAAAGGTGACAGCAGTTCTTACTCTTTGGTTACTTGTTGATAAAGTAACACCTCAACAATAATGGAACAGTATAATGATGAAATACAGTTAAAAGATATTCTGATTAAACTTTCAGAGTATAAAACCTATTTATTGAAGAAAAAGTTTACAATTGTTTTAATTTCTTTCTTTTGTTTAGTATTGGGAATTGTAATAGGAATATGCACAGAAACTAAATATAATGCAGAATTAACTTTTGTTGTTGAAGGTGAAAAGAAAGGGTCTTCTTTAGGAGCAATGTCAGGATTAGCTAGTCAGTTTGGTTTTGATATTGGAGGAGGATCTAGCGCTACTTTTAGCCAAAATAATACTTTAGAATTATTAAAGTCAAGAGGGGTAGTTGAAGTAACTTTAATGCAGCATGCCAAGATTGATGGTAAGGAGGATTTATTAATTGAACATTACCTTGAAATTAATAAGATAAAAGATGCTTGGAAGGAAAATGAGGATCTTACTCCTGTTTCTTTTAACGGTAGCTTGACATATGAAAATGACAGTGTTAGTGGAGATGTCTGGAGAAGTATTATTAAGGATAAATTAGTAGTTGAGCTACATTCAGATGAAGCAAATATTATTAATTTGTCTTACACGTCAGTAAATGAAGGTTTTGCGAAAGAGTTTGTTGAGGCTTTAATTGAACAAATGAGTAAAATGTATATTGTTCATCAAACTGCACAAGCAAATAATACTTTGGATTTTTTGCAAAATAGAGCAGATTCTGTTTTTGGAGAATTGGAAATAGCAGAATTAGAGTTTGCTAAAGTAAAAGACATAAATCAGAGAATTGTAAAAGCATCAGGTCGCTTAAAAGAGTTACAGTTAATGAGAAGAGTAGAGGTCTTAAATACTATGTATCTGGAGATTGTAAAAAACCTAGAGCTTTCAAAAATTACTTTATTAAACCAGACTCCAATTATTAATATTATTGATAAGCCTATTCTACCTCTTCAAGTTGAAAAAAAATCTAAAACAGTTTTAGGTTTACTAGGGGTGTTTTTAGGAGGTTTTCTTTCTTTAATTTTCTTTGTTTTCAGAAAGCTATTTAAGGATGCTTTATCAGAATAAATTAAAGGTTTTTAATTAATTGTTCTAAACCAATTCCTCTAGAGCCTTTAAGTAGAATTGTCCTTTTATGAATATTGTTTCCTTGTATATGTTTTACTAACTCTTGTTTATTTTTAAAACTATTCTTTGTGAGGGAATGAAATATTTCTCCAACAAATATGCAGTCTAATTCTAGCTGATTTGTTAATTTAATGATGTCTAGATGTTCCTTATTTGATTCTCCGCCTAATTCAAGCATGTCGCCAAGTATGCAAAGTTTATTTTTGTATTGTTGATTTGCGAATGAACTTAACATAGCTTTCATACTTGATGGGTTTGCATTATATGCGTCAAGTATTAGTGTATTTTTTTTAGTTTTAACTAGCTGTGAACGATTATTTGTGGGGATATAATTCTCAATACTTTTTTTGATGTTCTCGTTGGAAACATTAAAATAGTTTCCGATACAAATGGCTAATAAGATATTGTCAAATTGAAAGTCTCCAATAAGATGGCTGTTAATTATTTCATTATTATATTTTATGCTAAGTAATGGTGTTATGTCAGTAATTAGCCCAAAAATATCTCCTGATGTTCCGTATGTTATTTGTGATATTCCTTTAGAAAGGCTAAGTAATAGTTCATCTCCAGCGTTTACGAATAAATGACCTTTATTGTAGTTAATGAATTCATATAATTCCTTTTTAGTATCAATTACGCCTTGTAGATTTCCAAACCCTTCTAGGTGAGCTGAGCCAATATTTGTTATTACTCCAAAGGTTGGTTGGGCAATATTACAGAGGAACTTAATTTCCTTTTGATGGTTTGCTCCCATCTCAATTATAGCAATTTCATGTTTTTTATTGATTTCCAAAACACTTAAAGGAACGCCAATATGATTGTTTAAATTTCCTTTGGTTGCATAACAACTTAATTCACTATTTAAAATGGCATTTATAAGTTCTTTAGATGTTGTTTTCCCATTAGTCCCTGTAATCCCAATTAAAGGAATGTTTAGTTGATTCCTGTGATACGTAGCAAGGTCCTGAAGGGTTTTTAGTGCATTATTAACAAGAATTGTATTTTGATGAATATCGTATTCTTTTTCATCAACTATAGCATAAGAACAGCCATCTTGAATAGCTTTTAGAGCATATTTATTACCGTTAAAGTTTTCTCCTCTCAAAGAAATAAATATAGCGCCATTCGTAATTTTTCTACTATCAGTACAGACAGTAGAGTGCTGTTGGAAAAGCGCGTATATTTCTTTAATATTCATATTATTATAAAAAATAAAACCCCATTTTTAGTGGGGCTCTGTTATTAATATATAAATGTATTTTATTTTCTTTTTTTACTGTAATCGGCACCTCTTCTTTGATTTTCTTTAGCCCTACTTATAGGTGCGCCAAATCTATCCATAGCACATCTAAATCCAATAGCATCAGTTGATTGGTCTTGGTCGAGAAATCTTCTTGTACCAGGATTTAACCAATAAGCTCTGTCTTTCCAAGAACCTCCTTTGAATACTCGAGTTCTATCGGTTATTAAAGATGATTCTCCATAAGCGTACATTTCATTACTATTTCCTTCAGGTGCATCATCTTTATATTTAGATGCAGTTCTATTCCATTTGTCAATTTGAACTCTTGCAGTATCAACTGATTCTTTTTCATTAAGAAAATTGTTCCAATCAATTCCCATTTGAGATTCTATATCTCCATTAAGATAATTTATATTATCAGATTTCTTGTAGTTTCTTCTATAAGCATTTCCTTGAACATCAACAGGAACCATAGTAATTCTACCTAAACTATCTTTTTCAGCAATAAATCCATCATCATCTGTTTTTTGAGTCAAATAAACATTTCCTCTAAAGCTTCTGTGGTCAGATACGGTAGTTTGTTCTATTATAGGTCTGTATACATCCATTACCCATTCTGAAACATTACCAGCCATATTATACAATCCATAATCATTTGGCCAATATGAGCGTACGGGAGCAGTAATATCAGCATTATCATTTAAGTTTCCAGCAACACCCATATTATCACCTCTTCCTCTTTTGAAGTTAGCCATAATTTCTCCTTGATTTTTAGGATTTCCATTTCTTAATGATGATCCATTCCAAGGATATAATTTTCTTTCGTTAGTGTTTTCTTCTTGGGTATTTCCTATATATCCTAGAGCTGCAAACTCCCACTCTACTTCAGTTGGTAATCTATAGTTAGGAAGCAATAGACCGTCTTCCATTTTAATTATTCTTGATTCCTCTCCGCTTCCATAATTTTTATTAGTTAAGTTTCTTGGATTTCTTCTAATAATCCCTTCATACTGCCCAGCTAAATATGCTTGAGTTGTAAAAACATTATCATCCATTTGTTCCATATCTTCTTGCAAAATTCCATTGTCAATAAGAATTCTTTCATTTACTCTATCCGTTCTCCAAGCACAATAATCTGTAGCTTGCTGCCAGCTAACACCAACTACTGGGTAGTTTTTATAGGCAGGATACCTTAGGTACTGTTTTACAAAAGGCTCATTATAGCCTAATTTATCTCTCCAAACCAAAGTGTCGGGCAATGCTTTTTTATATACTTCAGGGTATGACTGACCGTACACTCGATTTACCCAAAATAAATACTCTAAATAATCAATATTTCTTACCTCTGTTACATCTAAATAAAAAGAAGATACAGTTTGTTTTCTTGGAACATTATCCCATTCATACATAACATCCTGTTCTACTCTTCCCATGGTGAATGACCCTCCCTCAACAAAAGTCAGTCCAGGACCAGTTACTTGTTCCGTAAAACGTTCGTTGGTTTCATATCCTCCATTCTTTGAGTTATTATATTCCCATCCTGTAGTGGATGATTCCTTTCTTGAGCATGATGCTAAAATCAGAATGCTACCTATTGCTAAAATTAATTTGTTTGTTTTCATATTTTTTATTGAAAATACTAATTTGTTTTTATGTTAACTAAAATTGAGGACAACTTATTGTATTGTAGGATTTTCCTTTTGATCGACAAGGCATATATAGTGTGAATGACAATTCGTGAGCACCAAGTGTGTTGCTATTTTTAAGATCACTTAATGTAATGTCATAACTATATCCAAATTTGAAAGAATCTTGGATTAGTCCGATCATAAGAATAAATGAGTCTATGTTTTTTAAACTATGTCGAGCCCAAAGGCCTCCAACTACAGGTCCTTTTTTTGCGTAAATTCCATAATTGAATTGCTGAAAGTCCGCTTGACTTTGGTAGAGGAAGTTAGGAGAAATAGTGAAAGAATTATGACTATATTCATTGATTACAATATTTCCTCCTGCATGTACGGTAATTTTAGTTGGTAATTCACTATTACTGATAAAACCTTGATCTGGTTGAGTGATGTGATGAGCTGCAAAACCAAAAAAGAGATTTTTAGAATATCCTAAAAGACCTGCTGAAAAATCAGGAAAACTTTTTGTAGTAGGATTATTAATAATATCTTCTTGTGTATTATATACAAATCCCTTTTTACTGTCAATCATATCTCCAAATGTTAGATTACCCCAGTCTAGCTTAATCATTCTATATGAAGCCTCAAAACCAGCTTTCATTGCAAATTGGTTGTTAATTTTTAGGCGATATGAATATTGTAAGGTAACATGTGTTGTGTTAAGGTTACCTGCACCAGCTCTGTCTTGAGCGACTAATATACCTAAACCACCTCCAATAGCGCTAATATGTTGATCGTATGAAACTGAATTAGTAATGTATGTTCTTCCTATTCCAGGCCACTGGTCTCTATAATTTAAATTTACTCTAGGACATTCATTTGTTCCTGCGAATGCAGGATTTAAATATAATGGATTAGCATAGAACTGGCTAAAAGCAGGATCTTGTGCACTTGCTTCATTGCTCATGAAAAGGCAAACAGATACCGCTATAAAAATCTTGGAAAATTTATTCAACATAAATGGGTTTTTTCTTAATTTCAATTTCACAAAAATAAACAAATTATTTATTATCTACTTTTACTAATAAAGAAATTGTATAATAATTATATTTTTTTTGCGTTTTACCTCTGTTTATAAAATGATATATACCTTTGTAGCAATGAAAAAACAAATATTTTTAACTTTATTATACGTTCTTATTACAGTTAATTTATTCGGACAATATAACTCGGTATTGTCAGAGGGAAAATGGTTTAAAATATCAACTAACAAATCAGGTATTTATAAGTTGGATTACTCTAGTATACTGTCTTTAGGTGTTGCTGTAAATAATTTGCAAATTTCAAGTATAAAATTATATGGAAATGGAGGCGGAATGTTGCCAAAATTAAACTCTGATTTTAGGCATAATGATTTAGTTGAAAATGCCATAAATATTTATGATTTAAACAATAATGGAGTATTTGAAAACGGAGATTATATTTTGTTTTATGGACAATCTCCACATACTTGGAAATATGATGCTCAAACAAGTTTATTTAAACATGATACACATCTATTTTCTGATGAAGTAAATTACTTTTTAACAACTGATAATCAGTCAAATGGAAAAAGAATTGAACAGAAACAAGCTTTGCAAAATCCTACTAAAACGATAACATCTTTTAATGCGTTTTCCTTCCATGAGCTTGAACTTGAAAATTTAATTCTTTCAGGAAAAGAATGGTTTGGAGAACGATTTGATACTCAAAATAGTCAATCTTTTGATTTTAGTTTTCCTAATTTAGATTTAACCTCCCCCGTTAGTGTAAAAACAGCTGTTGCTGCTCGTTCATTAAATCCCTCTGTATTCTCAGTAGCTGTAAATTCTTATCCCTTACAATCTATTTCAGTTCAGAATATTGTTTCAACTTACGCTACAGAATATGCTAAAACTTCTTCAAAGACTTCTGAGTATATAGCTTCTTCATCAAATCTTACTGTAGATATAGAGTACAGCTCAATTGATAATGGAGCAATGTCATGGTTGAATTATATAGAAATAAACGCAAGAAGAAAATTAAAAATGTCAGGCAATTCTTTGTTATTTAGAGATGCAACATCATTTGGGGATGAAATAGCTTCTTTTGAACTTTCTAATGCTAATATCGGAATTAATGTTTGGGATGTAACGGATCCAACATCAGTGGTTGAAATGTCAACATCAATAAATACTGATGAACTTTCTTTTAATGATTCTATTAATGAATTGCATGAATATATTGCATTTAACACTAGTGCTTACTTAACTCCAACTATTGTAGGTGAAGTGGCTAATCAAAATTTACACAATACACCTATTGATATTGAGTATGTGATAGTTTCTCATCCTAATTTTTTAGTTCCTGCTGAACGTTTAGGTGATTTTCATCAAGAAAAAGATGATATTTCTTCAGTTATTGTAACGCCTCAACAGATATATAACGAGTTCTCTTCAGGGGTACAAGATGTAAGTGCTATTCGTGATTTTTTAAGATTTTTGTATAAAAGACAAAATTCAAAATTAAAATATGTTTTGCTTTTTGGAGATGGCTCCTATGATCCTAAAAATAGAGTAGCTGATAATACAAATTTTATTCCAACCTATCAATCTCTAAATTCTACTCATCCAACACTTTCTTATGTTACAGATGATTATTTTGGATTGTTAGATGATAATGAGGGGGAATTTAATAATGATTTAGTCGATATTGGAATTGGAAGGTTTCCTGCCTCTACTCTTTCACAAGCAAATGTGTTAGTGGATAAAGTAGAACAGTATTATGTAAAAGAATCATTTGGAAGTTGGCGAAATGATATTACTTTTATTGCTGATGATGGAGATGCAAAGGATGGAAATACGCATATGTGGCAGGCCGATAGTTTGGCAAATATTGTGGCTGATAATTATAAAAACATCAATATCAATAAGATTTATTTAGATAATTATTTACAAGAATCAACACCTGGAGGCCCTAGAAGTGAAGCGACTAATCACGCTATAAATAATAGAGTAGATAAAGGAGCCTTATTAATTAATTATACGGGTCATGGAGGGCCTTTAGGTTGGACTGCAGAAAGAATATTAGAGTTAGACCAAATTAATGCTTGGGATAATGGCAATAAATTGCCTTTATTTATGACAGCTACTTGTAAATTTTCTTATTTTGATAATCCGGAACAAACTTCAGCTGGAGAATATGTTTTATTAAATCCTAATGGAGGTGCAATTGCTTTGTTAAGTACAACTAGATTGGTGTTTGCTACTCCAAATTATAATTTAAATACTAAATTTATCAAAACCTTATTTGAAAAGATTGATGGTAAATTCCCTAGATTAGGAGATGTATTTAAGCAAACCAAAATATTAAGTGGTACTTCAGTAAATAATAGAAATTTTACTTTGTTAGGCGATCCTGCTCTTTGTTTGGCTTATCCTGAATATGAAATAGAAACCACAAGTGTTTTAGATACGCTAAAAGCACTAGGTGAAGTAACTATTACGGGTGAAGTTATTGGTGAAAATGGAGTGCTTACTGATTTTAATGGGACTGTATATCCCACTGTTTATGATAAAGAAATTATAAGAACTACTTTAGGCCAGGAATCTTGCACACCAATGCCATATCGTGATCAAAATAATATACTATATAAAGGTGCTGCTTCAGTTGTTGAAGGTAATTTTTCTTTTTCATTTGTAGTGCCAAAGGATATTGCTTACAATTATGGTGCAGGAAAAGTTTCATATTATGCTGTTTCTGATGATCAAGATCCAGTAGATGCAGCTGGAAGTGATGAGGGTTTTGTTATTGGAGGTACTGCTGCTGATATTACTTATGACTATGAAGCTGCAGAATTAAAGATGTACATGAACACAAGAAATTTCTCTGATGGAGGTATAACAGATGAGAATCCTGTTTTATTGGCGGATATTTTTGATTTTAGTGGAATTAACACTGTGGGAAACGGTATTGGTCATGATATCACTGCTGTTTTGGATGGGAATACTGCAAATCCTTATGTGTTGAATGATTTTTATGAAGCAAATAAGGATGATTATACTAGAGGCGTCATTAGTTTTCCATTCTATAATTTGGCAAAAGGGGAGCATACCTTAACGCTTAAGGTTTGGGATGTATTTAATAATTCTTCTGATGCGACAATTACTTTTGTTGTTTCTAATGTGAACGAATTTACAATTTCTGATTATAATACTTATCCTAATCCTTTTTCAAATTCTACTGATATATATTTTCAACACAATAAACCGAACCAGAATCTGGATGTAATTCTAGAGATTTATTCTATAACAGGAACTTTAGTTAAAAAGCAGGAAGAAAGTTATAGTGATAATGGGTATAGAATTGGTCCGATTAAATGGGATGGAGATGATGAATATGGCGGAAAATTAAGTGCAGGAATGTATATTGCAAAATTAGGAGTGAGTAGTTCAGATGGGGATTTCACATCAAAATCCATAAGGATTATACTATTACCCTAATAGATTCGTTCAAGTCCACATAAAAAAAAAGTATATTTGCAAACTAAATTTAAGAAATGAAGAAAATAATAGGAATAATTTGTGCACTATCTGTAGTCTTTAATGTTTTTGCTCAGGATCCATCTTATGATGATTTAACAGGAGGTTTAAATACAATTACAACTGCTGTTCCATTTTTACTAATTTCACCTGATTCAAAAGCAGGAGCTATGGGTGATGTTGGTGTGGCTACTACTCCGGATGCAAATTCAATACATTGGAATCCTGCAAAATTGGCTTTTGTTGAAGATGATATGGGTTTTTCTATGTCTTATGTGCCATGGCTTAGAGCACTTGTTCCAGATATTAACTTATCGTATTTAGCGGGTTACCGAAAATTAAATGATAATGAAGCTATTGGTCTGGAATTACGATATTTTTCCTTAGGAGATATTACTTTTACTGATATTTTGGGAACTACGATTGGGCAATATAAACCAAGTGAGTTTGCTTTAGGAACTTCCTATTCTCGTAAACTTTCAGATAATTTTTCTTTGGCTATTTCTGGAAGATATATTTATTCTAATTTGACAGGAGGGCAATCAGCAGGAGGAATCCCTACAGTTGCAGGACAATCAATAGCTGCTGATATTTCAGGGTATTATACAAAACCTATCAGG
>JACKQG010002708.1_pt1 | contig 22706 bp, 23 predicted proteins | sample 8237621 | NCBI WGS metagenome assembly JACKQG01 (sample SAMN15677084, study PRJNA649215) | marine metagenome | biome: marine; feature: Black Sea; material: saline water; isolation source: suspended particulate matter (SPM) from the Black Sea western gyre | collected 2013-06-09/2013-06-10 | depth... | reverse complement strand
CATGGAAATAAAGGTAGACGCCGGCATGTGGTGGTGGAAGTTTACCTACCCCAACGGTCTGGAGCAAAACACAGCCCAGGGTCTTACGGTTCCTGCTGATACGCCAATTTACTTGCCGCTACACTCTGTTGATGTGATCCACTCCTTTTACATCCCGGCCTTTCGAGTGAAAATGGATGTGGTTCCCAAAGCCGCCGGGGCAAAGGACAATTACACCTGGTTTGAAGCCAGCCAGATTGGTGATTTTGATCTGTTCTGCGCTGAATATTGCGGTTTAAACCACGCCCAGATGATTACCAAGGTCCATGTACTTACCAAACCTGATTATCAGGCCTGGCTTGATGAACAATCCGCAGGTTTTATAAAACAGCAGGCCGAAAACCCGGGCCTGGCTTTGATTACATCTAAAGCTTGCTTTGCCTGTCACAGCAGCGACGGCACAAAATTGATAGGACCTTCGTTTAAAGGGCTATACGGTAAGACGGAAGTGGTCGTCACAAATGGCGAAGAACGGGAAATCACTGTGGATGATGCCTATTTGAAGACCTCAATTATGGATCCATCAAAAGATATTGTGAAGGGCTATCAACCCCTCATGCCGCCCTTACCCTTGACAGCCGATGAAGTTCAGGCGATTATTGACCACATAAAGACGTTGTCTGAATAGTGTTTTCAAAAGCAATTTCCAATTGTGTCTTGCTGAGGCTCTCGAAGTATTACACGTTATTGCTGGTCGCCCTTCACAAGAGCAGAATGACACCTTGATACTTGAGCGTGCTACAAGAGCTGTCATCCCGAGCGGAGTCGAGGGATAAATATTTATCCTGACGACCAAAAGACCAAGACCTCTCGACTCCGCTCGAGGAGACGAAAGAAGATCACCATATAAGGACAAGATCGATTTAAGAAAAGCCAAGAAAACATGTTTAAAGCCTACATCCAACTCTTTCGTCTAAAACCCATTCCCATGATTATGCTCATGGTGGTTTTTGCGCATATCAAGCAAAAAGCTGACTAAGTATGTTTAAAGCCTATATTCAACTCTTTCGCCTCAAACCCATTCCCATGATTATGCTCATGGTGGTTTTTGCGCATTTGTATGCCTTAAATGAAACGGGCCTGCCATTTCAGTGGACGTCCCTCATCATTCTGGTTCTCACTACGGGCATGGCCAATGGAGCCACCTTTGCCCTCAATCAATACTATGAGCGTCATGGTGATGCAAAAATGACACGGACCCAGGGTCGGCCTATTCCCTCTGGTCAAATATCCCCCCGGACCGCTCTTATAGCAGGCCTGGTCTTCTTCGCCCTGGGATTAGCGCTACAATATGTATTGATTAATCCCACGACAGCACTGGCTACATTTCTGTGCGGCGGACTTTATGTCTGGACCTACACACCTCTGAAATCGCGCTCAACCATGAGCACTCTGGTTGGATCTTTGCCAGGCGCCCTGCTTCCCTTTATCGGATGGTATTCTGTGACCCAGGGTGTTGACCTGATGATTCTGTGGATGTCCCTCATGATTTTTCTGTGGCAGATCCCTCATACCTTTGTGATTTGCTTCCGCTATAAGGATCAATATCTGGCAGCTGGTGGTAAACAATTGCCTTTTGTAGCAGGAGAAGATGCCTCTTTCCGTCAAAGCCTTTGGTATACCCTGATCAATATCCCCCTGATTTTTGTACCATTTGTCTTTAAGGTTTCCGGACCGATCTATTTGATGATTGCCACCGCCATTACCATGGGAGCCATAGTAATGGTCACCCGATTTTATAGCAATCGTCAGCTAGCCACCGCCAAGCAGTTTTTCCGATACATGTTGATTTATCTGCCCGTATTGTTTGTGAGCATGGCTGCAAACCGTATGGATTTCTGAAAAACCGGGTTACTTCCAGAAGCTAGGGATTGAGTATCTTTTGCATGATGAAATCATGCTCATTTTCTTTTACAACAAGAAAACCCAACCGTTCATATAGAGATTTTGCTGGATTCTTGCGATCTACACTCAAAGAGATAGACAGAAGCCCCCATTTCTGATAATGATTTGATATCGAGTTGATAAGGTCAGTCCCGACTCCTTGATCTCGAAATGCTGGAAAAACCGCAATTCCAATCTCAGGGATATCAGTACCAACAAAGCCATAACCCTCATGGGGCGGCTGGTGAGCTCTGCCCCAGACAGCACCCGTCAATTGCCCATCATTTTCAGCAACCATAGCCAGATCATGGGGAATTGACCCCCAGTTCAGATAATATTTGGCGAGAGCCGGAAGCTCCAGAACAGAGCGTGGATATGGTTTCTTACCCTCTGGAACAAAAAGAGATTCATAGAGCATTTCTTTCAGAAAGCCCGATTCAGAGTGCTGCATTTCCCGAATAATCACGCGACAGGAACGGTCTGCTTTAATTTTCTTCGCTCATTCAGATAAATCAACAAACCCAACACAACAAAGCCATATTCACCAATATAAGCAACCGTTTCGTAACGCCACAATCCCAGTCCAATCGTTTGGCTGCTATCAAAAAAAATGGGCATACCAGTATCTGCAGCATAAAAAGCGGTTTTAGGTGAGGCGATGATATCCAGAAGCGTGTGACTGACTGCCAGAAAGCCCACAATAAGAGCGGTTCTTTGGTTTTTGCTGATCCAGAACACAAAACAACCGGCAAGCACCGACCAGAACACACCCATGACAAGACTGTGAGAATACGGTGAATATGATCCTATATCATCTGTGGGAATTGTTTCAATCCCCAGAGCCCATAAGACAATAAAAATGACTTCAATTAATTCTGCAGCCAGGATGAGCCAGCCCACATTTATTTTTGGAGCGACTCTTTTGGCTGCGAGCCCTACACCAATATGTGCCATTGCTGGCATACATCCCCCTTGTGTTACTAATTAAAAATTAGAGCAGAAAGTAATCCGAACAAGCATCACAATCAGAGAAATATTGAGGGGGAGCATCGAAAAAGCCGGGTCGACTTCAAATCAAAACCACCCATGGGGTAGACTACTTTTTATCTAAATAGCCTTCGACTTCCTTCAGGAATGTGTCGGGGTTGATGGGTTTTTTTATATACCCGGTACACCCCGCGGCCAGGGCTTTTTCCTGATCACCAGGCATGGCGTATGAGGTGATGGCAACGATTGGAACCTGGCTTAACGATTCATCCTTGCGAATTTCACGGGCAACTTCATAACCGTTCATTTTTGGAAGCTGGATATCCAGTAAGATTAGATCGGGCTTCACGGTTTTCGCCAGCTCAACACCCTTGTGACCATCATAAGCCTGATGAACTTCATGATCATTATTTTGAAGTAAAAATGAAATCAGGTACATGTTGTTTTCATTGTCTTCAATAATAAGCGTTCTAATCTTCATCTGATGATTTCTCCGTTTGGAATGGCAAGACAATTGAAAAAGTACTGCCAACGCCGGGTTCACTTGCAACGCTTATGGTGCCACTTAACAACTCAATCAATTTTTTACTGATAGCCAGCCCCAGACCAGAGCCTTCTTTCACACGGTCCAGCCCTGTGTCGATCTGCCGGAAGGTTTCAAAAATGGTTTCCAGGTCCTTCTCGCCAATACCAATTCCCGTATCAATAACATCGATAATTAACTTGTCTTCCTTGTGGTAACAGTTAACAATTATTTCACCGGTTTCGGTAAATTTGATGGCGTTGTTGATCAGGTTAATCAAGACCTGTTCCAGGCGCCTCTTGTCTGTGTACAATTTTGGAAGACCTGACTCGATATTATGCCTTAAACGTAAACCCTTTTTCTCAGCAAAGGGTCGCAGTGAGCTAACCGCCATAACCAGCAATAAATCAATTTTAAAGGCTTCATCATAAACCTGTACACGACCGGATTCGATTTTTGAAATATCCAGGATATCATTAATCAATTCTAATAGGTGTGAAGCACTTCCCTTCACCATACTGAGCTGTTTGGATTGTTCATCTGACAGGGGACCCGCCATGCCCTGCAAGAGGATACCAGTAAATCCGATTATAGAGTTTAATGGGGTTCTCAGCTCATGGGACATTGAGGCTAAGAATGCCGACTTCAGGTGGTCAGACTCTTCTGCTTTTGTTTTGGCAGCCTCCAATTCAACGGTTCTCTCAGCAACCAGCTGTTCTAGATGTTGCTCATGATTGTGTATTTTTTCGAGCATGTCGTTAAAACTGCCCACGAGCATACCAATTTCATCTCGAGAACTCAATTTAACTTTAATAGTATAATCACCAGATTCTTTTATCTGCTTGGCCGTCTCGGCCAACATGCCAATGGAATCCGAGATGGGTCTTTGCATGCGAATAGAGAGCAGGCCAGCCAGAATGATACCAGCAATAAAAAGAAGAAAGGATTGCCAGACGGCCTCAAGAAGCTCCGCGGTTCGATTGCTAGCATCTAATCTTAAGGCTATCCAGCCTACCTTGAGATCATCAAAAAGGATTCTTTTGGTAAGAATAAAATGGCCATCTCCGGCTGTTTCTATCTCAGAAGTCATGACCCCGAACGTATAGTCCGAATTACCGATTCGATCAAAACGGGCGAAAATATCACCGTTGTGGTCATTCACCACAGCATTAAGAACATCTGTCTGGGTCTCCAGGGATTCCAGCACCTCTGTTGCTGCCTCATTATCAAAGAAGAGCAATGCGGAAATACTGTTTGACCCTAAAATCTCTGCCAGGGTTGACATGCGTGAAAAAGCCCGGGTTTCATATTGGTGATACTGGCTAAACAGATAGATACCCACAAAGAAGACCAGAATAAACAGGGTGGTAAAGAGTTGAATAGAGATCAGCTTCAGTTTGATTGACAGATCTTGAAATTTAATCACGGAAAGGGGCTTCCTCTTCACCGACCAATATTGCCAACTTCAAAAGATGTGAACTGGCTTTGAGGTTTGCTGCATGGAGTGCTTTGCGATTGATTTCCAGCTTTATTTTACCTTCTCGCTTAATAAAATTAATAGCGCCATCGCTGGTGGCAAACCCAAGGGATTCCCCGACCAGGAGAATGTTTTGGGGTGGAATATCTGGACGAAGCTTATGAAACGCCTCGGTCTGATCAACAGGAACAAACAGGATGTCACAAACCTCAATTTCCTCAACGGTTTCTACACGTTTAATCGCAATTTCCTGACCATCTGAAGCCCGCTCTTTTGCCAACTGTTTCAGGGGAAGCAGAATATCGTCCAGGCCGTAGACGCCAATGCGAAAGTTTTTCACTGTATCCAGGGTTGTCCAGCTTATGTACTTGGTAAAGTTTATTAAGAAAACAGCTTTCATCCGTGTATCAGGATTCACTCGAATTCTTTGGGCTTGAATAGAAAGCAGCGGCACCAGGAGCAAAATTACGCCGCGTATAAAAAGGGGACGAAAAAAAGAAAACTGTTTAACCATCTGTCTTTAGCACAAGCTCCTCAAATTAAGCATTTAAGCTAAGTAGGGAGCAGCTTGAATCCAAAATAGAAGCGCAATGAATTACCTCGTTGTGATAAAGTTAACTTTGGCCATCCAGGGGAGATTTCTTTCCAGACCATGCCCTTCCATCGGTGTGTCGCCAGGCCTGACATTAAAAGTAATAATAGCAGATATTCAGATTGAAGGCACTTGGAAACAATGCTTTAACAATCCATTTTAATAACGCGATATATACAAAACAGGAGCCTTCATGGAAATCACGCGTCACTTTACAGCCACCACATTTATTGTTCATCAAGGAAAGACCCTGCTCCACCTGCATAGAAGCCTGAAAATGTGGCTGCCCCCCGGTGGGCATATAGACAGAGATGAGCTCCCCCATGTCGCAGCGGTGAGAGAGGTAAAAGAAGAAACGGGTCTCGATGTGGAGCTCATCCACACTGCACCGACCATTCATTCAGAAAATGCCCGGGAAATTCCAGGACCAAGACATCTGCTCCTGGAAAACATCAACCCCTTTCACCAGCACATAGATATGATTTATTTTGCCAGAGCAAAATCCTTCGATGTGACTCCAGATGCAGGAGAATCCATTGAATTGAGATGGTTTGATGAAGAGCAGCTTGATGGGGGTGAGATTGAAAATGATATTCGCCTACTTGGAAAAGAAGCCATTGGCCTACTCTCAAGTACTGGTGATTGAGGTTTTCTTGCTGGTTGGGCTCAATCTCATGGCTGGGATTGTCTGCGCTGCGCTCGGCTTACTTCGTTTCGAATCCCCGCCTGGTATCTTCTGCCAATGAACCAAGACAACACCCAGCACAATTTCAGAGCCTTTGTCTGGCATGCAGCCTGGTTAGGCTTTACCATTACCTTTACAGAGGTGAATACTGTTCTTCCGGGTCTGGTTGTTGAGGTCGGCGGTAGCCAGATCCATGTTGGTATTCTAACAGCCATCATGGTTGGTGCTCCCATGTTGACCCAACTCCTTTTTGCCGGATTCCTCACACCCAAGCCCCGAAAAAAAGCCTTTTTGCTGCTGGGTATCTATTTGAGGGTTGGGGCTCTTCTTGGCGTTGCCTGGACACTTTCTCGATTAACAGGCTTTAGTCCAGGGCACTTAATTTTTCTGGTTTATGCGTGGATGTTGGTGTTTACAACAAGCGGATCCTTCGCCGGAGTATCGTATACTGACATTCTGGGGAAGAGTATTGCTGGAGATCAGCGCAAAAGGTTTTTTGTTCTACGCCAGTTTCTATCAAGCATCGGCGTCCTGATATCAGCCATCATTGCCAGGGAATTACTCAAAAGATTTGCTTATCCCATGAACTATGAAATCCTTTTTATCGCCGCGGCAGGATGTCTGTTTCTTGCCTCTCTGGGGTTTATTGTTCTGCGGGAAAAGGCTGTTGTCAGTCGCTATGAGAGCAGTTCAATTCGCGAAATATTCAGATTTATCCCAGGTTACCTCCGAGAAGATGCCAACCTGAGAAACTTTATTCTGGTCAACAACCTCACCGGTTTCGCTACCACACTGACCCCCTTTTATGTGGTCCTGGCCAGGGACACATATTCATTGACTGCAGACGATATTGGAAATTTCTTACTTATCGGCATCAGTGGTATGGTGTTATCCAATTTTTTATGGTCTCAGATTGTAAAAAAATATTCTTTTAAAGGGGTTATGCTAGTGTGGATAATTATTGGAGCCAGCCTGCCCGCATTGGCGCTAATGCTTTCACTCTGGGCGCCATATGCGCTCTATCAAGCCATCTTCTTTCTTAGTGGTGTGGGCATTTCAGCCCAGCGCATTTCCCAGGGGGGTGTGCTCATAGAAATCTCGGAAAACGATAATCGAGCCCTGTATTCAGGGATCAATGGGGCTTTTAATCTCACCATTGCGCTCTTCCCCCTCATATCAGGATTTGTTATTGTCTGGCTGGGCTATGCTCCGGTCTTTCTCTTGGGATCTATAGCTATGATATCAGCCCTGTTCTTTGTCCGCCGACTAAATTGTGATACTTCAAAGGCATGATACTTCTACAACGAAAATATGGAACAGAACGAAAAAACACGATATTTGAGAATATTATCGACGGGTTGCAATCGGCCAGGACATAAAACATTTAAAGCATTTTGTAAACGTCGTCTACTTCGTTGTAAAACCCTTCAAGTGTGATAAACTTGGAGCATGATAACAATACAACGAATAAGCAGAAATCTACGAACAACCAAACATGTAAAAGGCTTCAAAAATTCGTTTCCTTCGTTTGATTCGTTGTAAAGTGGAGATTATACTAATTCATGATCGAAAAAGCGGAAGCCGTTGTCCTGAAAACCCTGAATCATGGGGATACCAGCAAAATTATCACGCTGTATTCGCGAGAAGTAGGACGCTTGAAGCTCATCGCCAAAGGAGTTCGGTCCCCCAAGAGCAAAGCCATGGGTCTTTTTCAACCAACACGTCATATCCAGGTGATCTATTATGCGAAATCGACCTCTGGTCTGCAATTGTTCAAGTCTGGAGAGTTGGTAGATGGTTTTTTTGGTCTGGAGGAAGATTTTGACCGCCTTACATTAGCCCAGGTCATGGTCGAACTGTTGGACCGTTCTGTGGAAGACGAAGAAAGCCACCCCAGGTTATTCCAGCTTCTGGTAGACAGCTTGTCTCGATTAAGTAATCGCGAGGTTGCTTCAGCCGCGGCTTATTGGTTTTTTCATACACACCTGTTGAGCGAGTTGGGTTTTCGACCCCATGTGGGGCGTTGCTCTATCTGTCGAGAAGCTCTTGATGAAGGGGGTTCACTGGGTCGGGGGAGCTCACAACTGGAATGTGTTAAATGTCATCAACCCGGTCAAGATTCGGTTTTTGTAAGTGGATCAGTACTACAAACGATTCAAGCACTTTCGGATGTTGGATGGGAAGAGGTACAAAAAACGGCCCTTAACTCAAGGGAGAGGCGCACCCTGTGGGATTTTCTCTGGCAGTTTACCTTCCACCACATCGAATCAGCCAGGGGGATGAAAACCCTTAACGTGTTACGCCAACTTTACGGCTAGCTTCGCTATCCGTGGATATCTCAATGTCTAGACAGGAATGATTTTGAAGTGAGGGGTTTAGCTTTTTTTAGCGCTTGAACCGCTACCCAGGAGGGTCGAGATCCATTGGGTCTCTTCAAAACTGGAAAGGGCGATCTTCATGCTCATGGTCAGGGGGACTGACAGGATCATTCCGACTGGACCCAGGACCCACCCCCAGAATAGCAGAGATAAAAACACGATCAGGGTAGAGAGGCCAAGACCTTTTCCCATAAGACGCGGTTCCAGAAAGCTACCGATGCCCATATTAATGGTGAGGTAGCCAAGGGCAACGGCGATAGCAGTCAACGGTCCACTCAGCAGGAGTGCCAGGAGTACGGGCGGAACGGCCGCTATGATAGATCCAATATTGGGGATATAGTTAAAGAGGAACGTTAACAGCCCCCAGAGAATGGCGTAGTTTACACCCCAGATACTAAGCCAGATTGTGGCGATGATACCGGTCCCCAGGCTGGTCCAGGTTTTAATGACCATATAGCGCTTAATATTGTCTAGAAAGAGGCTGGATCGATCGATCCCAGGTGAGTTCGGGTCCACCAGTGCTTTTTCCATTTTGGCCCCAAATGTTGCAGCCTCCAGCAACATGAACACCACCACCAGCAAGATCAAGAAGGTGTCACCCAGAAGATTGCCCAGGCCCGTAAGGAGTCGCGAAGTCATTCGCATGGCAGCGCTTGGATTAAAGAACTCCAGGAAGGTCTCGTCTTCGATCTTGAAGCCCCGGGCTTCAAAAAATGCCAACAGATCATCTGTTTTGGACTGAAGCCCTTTTTGGTATGCTGGCAGAGAACTTGAAAAATCAGTAAGTGAGGACCCCACCAGGATGGCAATGAGAAAGCCTGCTAAAACAATTAGCAAAACGATGATGAGGATGGCCAACCCCGTTGGTATCCCCTTACTTCTCAGCCAGTTGAGCAGGGGGGTAACAATAATGGCGATAAAGAGGGACAAAAGAAAGGGAATGAGGATATCCTGAGCTGCGCGCATCCCGGCGATCACCACCACAAATGACGCCAGAGTAAGCAGAGTACGCTGCACCCGGTTAAACCCTATTGTTACATTTTCAGGCAAGCTGGCAATCCTTACTTTGTTCAATCTTTAACGTCGATCAAGTTAGTTCAATTTATGAGAATGACAGCCTGTTTTGATTATTGAGTCATTTTCCGAATGATTCTGTAGGTTCCGAAAGCGGATAAGATGGAGGCTGAAATGGCAATAAGGGTTCCTATCACCAGGCTAAAGTGTTGATAGGCAAAGTGGGCTGTAAAGGAGTAAACACCAACATTAATCATACCGCTAATCATGAGGGTTTTAGCTACAGCCCGGGAAAACTCGGCACCCCCGGTTCTATAAGTGATAAAGAGGGTCGACATAAAGATCACAGGAAAACTTGAAAAGATTCCACCAATTACCGGTCCAGTCAACCGGCTGATCAGGACAGCCATGGAGATGATAAAGCCACTGACTATCCCGCGGGTCAATATCTGCTGCATTGTATAGGGAACGCGAACCCCGCCCTTGTGGGCAATATGCATGACATGTTCTGTGATGTAGTAGGCCGCCGCCAACGAGATAGACCAGACAAGAAAAGAGACGAGAGCGCTTTCAACACCGAGCCAGACAATCAAACCAATAATGATAAACCATAGAAACAGGGCTGTCAGCAGGGCTTGAACCAATCCTGCGTGCACACGAGCTAAATAGACCAGGATAAAGAATCCGTTTACACCCATAACCAGAGGAATCATGACCGCTGCTCGTGAGGCGGTTTCTGTAGACTGAGATAAACCGATAAAGAGCAGGGCTACGACGATGGTGGATGGCAAACCCCCAATAAAGCCACCAACTTTACTTCCAAAGCGCTCCGCAATCACCGTCACAGAAGTGATCCATACTGACCCCACCAGAAAACTGAGGGCCAATTTTATCAGAAAGGATTGATCGAGGGTTGCCATGGTACAGATTAATGAAGAAGTGCAAAGGAAGAAGAAAAAACAGAGTGAGAGTGAAGCGGAAAGGGAGCGCGGCTTTTTGATTTAAACAGCTTGTGGGTGGGCTATAGAACAATAGTGTAAAAAAAGAAAGATGGAAGAAACCACGACTTGCTACCAAGTTTCAAGTTTCAAGTTTCCCTCAATAGCTTATAATGGATCAATGCTCCAATACATCCTAAATCGCTTCGCACAACTTGTGCCAGTCATTCTTGGCATCATTCTATTGACATTTATACTAATGTATATAGTCCCTGGCGATCCTGTGCTGTCCATGGTGGGTGAGCGTTATGAAGAGGAAACACTGGAACGCCTGAGAGAGCAATTTCACCTTAACGATCCCCTCTGGAAGCAGTTTGGTCACTATCTCTGGGGTTTGCTACACGGTGATCTCGGTGTTTCCTTTATCTCCCAAAAGCCAGTGACTGAAATGATCATGGAGCGTTTTCCTGCCACCATGCTTCTTGCTTCAGGAGCCATGTTTGTTTCCATTTTTCTTGGAATTTCTGTGGGCGTGCTCTCAGCCATAAAACCACACTCCTGGTTGGATCGAACAACCATGGGGATAGCGCTACTTGGGGTCTCTGCCCCCGTTTTCTGGGTGGGATTACTTATGGTGATTGGTGCCAGGGCTGTGGGGTGGCCCTATCTCACAGGTTATGGGTGTTTGCCCTATCTCATTTTGCCCGCCATTACACTGGGAACCCGTAGTGCAGCATTTCTCGCCCGCGTCACCAGGGCAAATATGCTTGAAGTCCTCTCTCAAGATTATGTTCGAACGGCCAAGGCCAAAGGCCTGTCCAATTTTATCGTCGTCGTTAAGCATGCCCTGAAAAACACACTGATTCCTGTCATCACCATCATTGGTGTGGACTTTGGATCCTATCTGTCTGGAGCTGTTTTAACTGAATCTATTTTTAACTGGCCAGGTATAGGCCGCCTTGCCCTCAATGCCATTTTAAAACGTGATTTCCCTGTCATCCAGGGAGCTGTCCTGGTCACAGCGCTCATTTTTGTCACCGCCAATTTTATTGTGGATATCCTGTATGGCATTATTGATCCGCGCATACGATTGGGGGGTAAGAAATGATCTGGGTGCTCGACCAAGCCGGGATTCGAATCCCGGCCTCGATGAGCCATAAATTTGGGGTTCTTCATGCGCGGTAGTATCACCTCAGAAACCATCAAGCAGGTCCGCAAGAACAAGGTTGCGCTGTTCGGTCTTTTCCTGGTGGTCATGCTGGTTTTTGTCGGTGTCTTCGCCCCCTGGGTGGCACCATATGATCCTTATAACGCCGACTTGGATATCAGCCTGCATCCGCCGTCATCACAACACTGGTTAGGGACTGATGAAGAAGGCCGAGATGTCCTTTCCCGTATAATTTTTGGTGCACGCATTTCCCTGAAAGTCGGTATTATTGCCAGCTCTATTTCGCTATTAATAGGAGCTATCCTGGGCTTGATCGCCGGATTTTTTCGTGGCTGGACCGAAACCATTATCATGCGCTTTACCGATGTCATGTTTGGGTTTCCGGCCCTGCTGTTTATGATCGGAATTACTGCTGCAGTACCACGATCCAGTATTGAAGTAGCCATGCTGGCTATTGGATTGGTGAGTTGGCCGGGGATGGCCAGGATTATGCGCTCCCAAGTACTGACCATCGTCGAGCAGGAATATGTGACTGCAGCTCGATCCCTGGGATATTCACAAATACGGATCATCATGCGCCATGTATTGCCCAACAGTCTGGCCCCGGTGATTGTGGCTTTTACCATGAGTATCGCCGGAGCCGTCATGGCTGAAGCATCTTTATCATTTATTGGTCTGGGAGCTCAACCACCAGAACCCAGCTGGGGCTCCATGATAGCATTTGGAAGAATGCATCTCAGGGGGGAGTGGTGGATCTCCGTTTTTCCTGGTATGGCAATAGCTGTCATGGTCATTGGCTTCAACCTTTTTGGCGAAGGACTCCGAGATGCCCTGGATCCCACCATGCGGGGGCGGGGAAATCAATAAAACAATTAGGGGCGATAAACATGTTTATTGGTAGACTTCTTTTAATGGGATTGGTCGTTTTGGGTATGACGGCTTGTACTACGTTTATGCCAGGAACTGAATCAGCAGAAAAAAGGCTGGGCAAGAGTCTGGTGGACAAAGGGGTGGTTGTCTATAACTCCGACCCATATGACATTACCATTGTGGGGTTTACAGGTAATTTTGAGATTCTTTATGAACCCGAGACACCGCTGACCCTGAAACAGGCTGGCGAGAAACACGAATATCGTTACATGATTAACGGGTCATACTTTCATGCTTCCAGAGAACATGCAGGATGGTTATCCCTTTTCGGAACGCAACACGCTTCTTTGCTGGATGATAAACAGCTTAGCCATATGGCAGTCTTCGACCCCGCTCTGGGGTACATTGACTTCCCCAGTCTTGACCTGTGGGACACCACCATGACCAGCAAGGCCACAGTAGAATTTCAGACCGGACCCCTGGTTGTGGAGGCAAACACAATCGATACGCTTTCCATCAATGGGGCCATCAACGGGAAGAGTGCCCACCTCAGAACCCTCCTGGCATATACAGAGGAAGATGATATGAGGTACTTCATTATTGCCCGCAGGATCGGTTCTCTGGAAAAAATGGGAGAACATCTCTTGTCATTGCCCCTCTTTAAAGGAAAGGCCCTCTGGGTCGTGAACCTTGACGGAGGCTCATCCACAGCTCTCTATTCCCGAGATTATCCAGAATTGAATTTTAATATCAACCGCCCGCTGCCAATTCTGTTGGGTCTTAAGTAAGTGATCAGACAGGCTTGCTACACAATACATATGTAGGGCGAAAACCCTCTGGTAGATCTCTTTTTCTAGGAAAACGGTGGAGAACAAAGATGCGAACCGCATCCTTGTTACATCTTCTAAACATCTCTCTGTTTTGGTGCTTCATGATATTTGCTGTTGATTTTGGACCCAAACTGGGTCTTGTCTTCATTAGTGATGTTGAGTTATTTGGCTGGCAACCAGACCTGCCGAAAGCAAAAAAGATAACCACCCCTCAAGGACGAAAACATCGTGTAGTCATTGCCTTAAGGGAGGATAGTCGCCTCTATGTGGAAAAAATAGACACCCCTTGTGACAATTTGCGGGAGGAACTCCTGACCATCATGTTTTATAATCCAGATTGCTATGCTGCTCTATACATCGACAAGGACATTGCAATGGAGCCTGTTAAAGAGGTGTTAGCTACACTTGTAGACCTGGGTATCAGGAAAGTATTTTTCCACACGTATGCGGATCTCAGCCCCCAGGTAAGTCACCGCGAGCCCACAGGGCGCGGCGATCTCTAACCACATGCTGAGGAGGATATTCGAGATTGCTTCACCTCACCGAGACAGCGTGATTAAAATCTTAAATTATCAATGTTAAATAAAAAACCCCCTGACCCTCACCTGACGTCATAGCCTATACTATGTTGTGATAAAGGAAAGAGATTCTCAAATGAGTAAGCAGTACAGTGTAAAACAGGTGGCAGATCTATCAGGCATTACGGTGCGAACCCTCCACCATTATGACAAAACCGGCTTACTCAAACTGACCAGTCGGTCTGAGAAAAAACACCACTACTATGATGAAAACAGCCTGCTCCGCCTGCAGCAAATTCTCTTTTATAGAGAGCTGGATTTTTCCCTGGAGCAATCCAGGGCTATCTTGGATGACCCCGAATTTGATTTTATCAAAGCACTGCAAAGCCACCGAGAATCACTGGTCCAGAAACATAAACGCATGAACCAGTTGACCCAGACTGTGGATCAAACATTGGAAAAAATTGAAGGAGACCGCACCATGGTTCTCAAAGACGAAGACCTCTACAAAGGTTTTGACCAGGAAAAAATCGATCTTTGGAATAAAGAGGTCGATGAAAAATATGATCCAGAGAAAGTGGCTGAGTCCAGACGCAGTGTGGGCAAAATGTCACAGGACCAGTTCAATGATATTCAGAAAGAGGGAGATCAGGTCACCCTGGCGATTTCCGAATTGATTGACAGGGAGGCTGGCAGACCAGAAGTCCAGGGTCTCATTAAAGAGCACCATGCCTGGATTGAAAACTTCTATCCCTGTCCCCCCGAAATGTATAAGGGGCTGGGACAGCTTTATATTGAGAATCCGGAGTTCACCGCTTTCTATGAAAAGGTTAAGCCTGGCTTGGCAGTCTTTATGTGTGAAGCCATGGGCTATTTTGCGGACCACGCCCTAAAAGACTAATCCATTTATCCAGTTGCAGGTTCGTTACATATAACGAACCTGCAAACCCAAAATTATACCAAACCCCATTTATTTATCACCAACCAATATTTGTTATCAGCAACAGACCACACCATTTTGGTGATATTATTTATCCTGATTTCTAATACCTTGAAAAGGATAAACTACTTGTCATTATTTTGACTCGAATGTATCATGCTGGCCGTTATAAGGAGGGGAAAACGTATAATGATCGGTGAGTTTCCGATGAACATAAAGAACCCCTCAAAAACCCAAACTTTGGAAAAGAAATAAAGGGATAAATCTTGGCTCAGATATTCCCCAAATGGACGAATAAAGCCCCACTGTATGCTGCCGTCGGTGCCGGTCTAACCCTGGTTGTTGTCGTGGGTCTGGTCTGGTACTATGCTTCTCCATGGTATACCGATGTTGGTTATCGTCCATCACAGCCCGTCCCCTACAGCCATAAAGTGCATGTTCGGGACCTTGGGTTAGATTGTCGCTTCTGTCATACTGGCGTGGAGACCTCTCCTGTCGCCGGTTTGCCTCCGACAAAAACCTGTATGAATTGTCATAACATGATCAAGGCTGATAGCGACAAGCTGGCCCTTGTTCGTGAAAGTTTTAAAAATGGTACACCCCTGGAATGGGTCAGAGTCCACAAATCTCCGGATTATGTTTATTTCGACCACTCCGCTCATATTAACGTGGGTGTGGGATGCGCCAGCTGTCATGGCAATATTGCTGAAATGGAAGTGGTCGCCCAGCATAAACCCCTGAGCATGGGGTGGTGTTTGGATTGTCACCGTAATCCAGATGATCATTTACGCCCAGCGAGTGAAATCACCAACATGACCTGGACACCCCCAGCAAACCAGGCCGAATTTGCCGCCAAACAGAAGGAGCTTTTGGATATCAAAGCCCCCATCACTGATTGTACAGGATGTCATAGATGAGTAACGCAATAAATCCCAGCGCACAGGGTAAAACCTACTGGCGCAGTCTGGATCATCTCGCCGATACCCCCGAATTTAAGGCCTTGGTTGAGAAAGAATTTCCAGAAGGCGCAGACGAGTTGAAAAGCCCTGTTTCACGGAGAAAGTTTTTAAGCTTAATGGGTGCTTCTATGGCGCTGGCTGGATTAACCAGTTGTCGCCGACCTGTTGAGAAGATTATCCCTTATGTGATTAAGCCAGAAGAAATCATTCCTGGAAAACCCCAGTATTATGCCACCAACATGCCATTTGGGACCGAATCTTTTGGTCTCCTGGTTGAAAGCCACGAGGGTCGCCCCACAAAGATTGAGGGAAATAAAAACCATCCTGCATCAGGTGGATCTTCCAATGTCTTCATGCAGGCAGAGATGCTTAATCTCTACGATCCAGATCGTTCACAGGTCATTCTGAACCAGGGCAAAAATTCCAGCTGGCAGGCCTATAGAGCCGTCTGGAAAAAACTGGCTGCTGAATATGCTGAAAATGGTGGTGAAGGACTGGCTGTCCTGAGTGAAAGCTTTGCTTCTCCAACCATGATGCGTCTCAGCGAAACCTTTATGAAAAAATTTCCCCAGGCAAAATGGGTCACTTACGATAGCGTCAGTGATGAGAATATTTTTACAGGAATTCAAGCCGCCACAGGTGTCATGGCTAGACCTAAATACAGTTTCAAAGAAGCAAATGTGGTTCTGTCCCTGGACTCAGATTTTCTTCAAATGGACAGCAACGATATTCCCCATGCCCGGGAGTTTGCTTCTCGGCGCAAGGTTCGCTCTGAAAACGACAGCATGAACCGTCTTTACGTGGTAGAAGGTACTTATACCATTACAGGCGGCATGGCAGACCATCGCCTGAGAGTGCAGAGTGGACAGATCGGCATGTTTGCTGCGGCCCTGGCCCACGAACTCAGCGCCCAGGGTCTCGATATCAAAGCCCCAAGGGTGAATGCCAACTTTGACAAGAAATGGATTTCATCTGTAGCGAAAGACTTGCTGGCCAACAAGGGAAACTCTCTTGTGGTGGGCGGTCGTCGTCAACCCTCTGAAGTCCACACCCTGATTGCCCTTATAAATGATGTATTAGAAAACACCAATAAAACGGTAAGCTATTTAAGCAATCCAGATATGCAGGTTTCAAACCTGAAGTCCTTTGCCGAGCTCACCCAGGCCATGAATGCCGGCAAGATAGAATCGCTGGTTATTCTAGGCGGCAATCCTGTTTATCAGGCTCCAGCTGATATTGATTTTGCAGCAGGCCTTAAAAAGGTCAAACATTCTGTTCACCTTGCTTCTCACGTCGATGAAACATCAGAAAATACAACCTGGCACATCAATCAAGCACACTTCCTGGAAAGCTGGGGAGATGTCTCCGGCTATGGTGGTGCAGGCATCACCCAGCCACTGATTGCACCGCTGTTTGATGGCAAAAGTAATATTGATGTCCTGGCTGATCTTATCTCAGATGAAGAGGTCTGGGCCTATGGTGTGGTCCAGGAAACCTGGCGAGGCATTCTCGGCACAGGCAATTTTGATAAAGCCTGGCGCAAGGTCGTCCATGATGGTTTTCTCGCATCTACCAGAGGGACACCCGTATCCATGAATAAATCTCGCGCCCAAGGCTCTGTCTCCATGAGTCGCTATTATTCATCAACTGCATCACCTGATGATATGGAAGTCATTTTTACAGCCTCCTTCACCAACTATGATGGGCGTTATGCCAACAATGGTTGGATGCAAGAGCTGCCAGACCCCGTAACCAAGGTCACCTGGGACAACGTGGTCTTGATCTCTGCCAATACTGCCAAACACTTCGGCGTGAAAAATCAGGATCGATTAAAAATTTCAAACGGAACAGTTGATGTAACGCTGCCTGTTTGGGTGCAACCAGGCATGGCTGACAACACCCTGGCCCTGGAGTTGGGTTATGGTCGTGAAATCGGCCGGGTCTCTACGGGTGTCGGAGCCAATGTAAGTGTTTTACGTAATACCTCAGGAATGAGCATTGCCTCCGGTTTTACTGCCGAGAAGGCTTTTGGAACCCATATCCTGGCCTGTGTTCAGGACCACCATGGTTTTGATGAAGAAAAGCTGGCCGCCGAGGCCATCCAGAAACGCCTGCCCACCATCGTTCGGGAAAGCACCCTGTCTGATTATCAAAATGATCCTGAATTTGCCATGGCCTTCGCCGAAAAGAATGAACTCAAGGGCATGTGGAAAGAGCACGACTATTCAGAGGGAAATCAGTGGGGCATGGCCATTGACCTGACCAGCTGTACGGGCTGTAGCGCCTGTACCATCGCCTGTCAGAGTGAAAACAATATCCCCGTGATTGGTAAGGATGAGGTGAGTAACGGTCGCGATATGAGCTGGATTCGTTTGGATCGCTATTACACCGGTGATGTTGAAGACCCTGAGATGGTTTTTCAGCCCATCGCCTGTCAGCATTGCGAAATGGCACCATGTGAAGGTGTTTGTCCCGTGGCAGCTACCACCCATAGCGAAGAAGGTCTCAATGAAATGGCCTACAATCGCTGTATTGGAACCCGTTACTGCTCCAACAACTGTCCCTACAAAGTTCGACGGTTTAACTTCTTCAATTATACTAAAGATATGCCTGAGATTGTTGAAATGGCCATGAATCCTGACGTCTCCATTCGATTCCGTGGCGTGATGGAGAAATGTACCTTCTGTGTACAGCGTATCAACGTTGCCAAAATCGACGTCAAAAACGAAGGCCGTGATTTAGAGGACGGTGATATCGTGGTGGCATGTCAACAAGCCTGCCCCACAGATGCCATTGCTTTTGGAAATATCAATGATCCCAATAGCGAAGTTTCCAAAATGAAGGCACAGAATCGTGACTACGCCTTGTTGGGTGAGTTAAACCTGCAACCGCGAACCAGCTATGGTGCAAAACTGCGAAATCCAAATCCTGATCTGGAGACTGAGCATGCAGCAGCCGAGCATACGGCTTAGGTATTGAAACAATGAAATTATATGGAACTCTAAAGTGAGTATATTAAACAAACATCCCCAAAGAGATTCCGCTGCCACTGAAGCAATAGGGAGCGAGGAACTGCTGGTTACAGGCGGTCATTCCTTTAGCACCCTGACGGACAAAGTCAGTGGCATCGTCGAAACACAAGCTCCACCTAAATGGTATCTGCTATTTGCCATGGCCGTTTCTGGCATGATGGTTCTATTGGGAGCCATCGGCTGGCTGGTTTGGGAGGGCACCGGTGTTTGGGGTCTTAACAACCCTGTTGGTTGGGGCTGGGCTATCGTAAACTTTGTATTCTGGGTGGGTATTGGTCACGCCGGAACCTTGATTTCAGCTATCCTGTTTCTACTGAGACAGCAATGGCGAACCGCTATAAATCGCTTCGCAGAAGCCATGACGATTTTTGCGGTTATTTGTGCCCTGGTTTTTCCAGGTATACATGTGGGACGCATCTGGCTGGCTTATTATATGTTTCCGGTCCCCAACCAGATGTTAATCTGGCCCAACTTCAGAAGTCCTCTGCTCTGGGATATCTTCGCTGTTGGAACCTACTTCACGGTTTCGACCCTCTTCTGGTATGTCGGTCTGATTCCAGATCTGGCAACCCTGAGAGACCGCGCCACGAACGTGCGCAAAAAAGTTCTGGGTTTCTTTGCCATGGGATGGAGAGGCGGAAACCGTCAGTGGCAGCATTATGAAAAAGCCTATCTCATGCTGGCCGGACTGGCAACACCCCTGGTATTATCAGTTCACTCCGTTGTGGCCACAGACTTTGCGACCAGTATGGTGCCGGGCTGGCATACAACAATTTTTCCGCCCTACTTCGTGGCAGGTGCTGTATTCTCTGGTTTCGGAATGGTGATGACCCTGGCCATTATTGCCAGAAAGATTTATGGTCTTGAAGACATTATCACCGTCAACCACCTGGAAAAGATGAATAAGATCATTTTGGTTACGGGCTCCATGGTTGGTTATGCCTACATGACAGAATTCTTTATTGCCTGGTATTCAGGAAATGAATTCGAAGTCTTTGCCTTTATCAACAGAGCCTTTGGCCCCTATGCCTGGGCCTATTGGATTATGTTTACCTGTAATGTGATTACGCCTCAGATATTCTGGTTTAAAAAAGTGAGACGCAGCATTCCGATTATGTTCGTGGCGTCCATTTTTGTGAATATCGGCATGTGGTTCGAGCGTTTTGTTATTACCGTAACGTCATTATCCCGTGATTATCTCCCTTCAAGCTGGGATTACTACTCACCATCGATCTGGGATATCCTGACCTTTGTGGGAAGTTTTGGGCTTTTCTTCACATTCTTCCTGCTATTTCTGAGATTTCTGCCCATGGTGGCCCTGTCTGAAGTCAAGGGCGTGCTACCTGAAGCAGATCCACATTACTATCATAAAGATGGAGGTGCCAAATGAATCAAACATTAGGCGCCCTGGCTCGCTTCGCAAATCCTGCTGAGCTTATTGAGGCAGCAAAAAAAATCCGCGATGCCGGCTATAAGAAATTTGATTGTCATTCACCCTTCCCCATTCATGGAATGGATGATGCCATGGGAATGAAACGATCTCCCCTTGGCTATATAGTGGGTGCAATGACCCTTACCGGTGCAACCGTAGGGATGACACTGCAATATTGGATCGCTGCAGTTGAATATCCCCTGGTCATATCTGGCAAGCCATTTTTCAGCTGGCAGGCCTTTATTATCGTTACCTTTGCCCTTTTCGTGCTCTTCGGTGCTTTTGGTGCTGTTTTGGGGATGCTGCATCTGAATCGACTCCCCCGCCTGCATCACCCCGTATTCTATTCAGACAAATTTGCAAAGGTGACCGATGATGCTTTCTATGTGAGCGTTGAAGCAGATGACGAGCAATTTGATGACAAGAAGATTCAAGAATTCCTCAGCTCAATCGGTGGTACCGATGTGGAGCTGGTGGCAGGCGAGTAAGGAGATTATGATGAAAAACTTACTTGCCCGTTTGATGTTGATGATGATTTCGGTTCTGATGATAGTTGCTTGTGGTCGCGGAAACTTCTCAGAAAAACCCCCCATTCATTTGAACCCGAACATGGACTCACAGGGAAAATATAAGGCACAATCCGAAAGTAACTTCTTTGTGGATGGTTCCAGCATGCGCACCCCCGTTGAAGGCACCGTTGCTCAGGGTCAACTCCGTGAAGACGATGCCTATTATCATGGTAAAGATGCATCTGGTGAATTTATCTCATCAGCACCCATGGATTTTACAGCTGACATGCTTGAGCGCGGTAAAGAGCGCTATCAGATTTATTGTTCAGCCTGTCATGGGGTAAATGCAGATGGTAAGGGTAAAATTCTGTTCTACAAATACCCCATTCCTCCAGCCAATTTTTATGATGAGCGCATCAAAAAGCTGAGCGATGGCCACATGTTTAATGCCGTCACAGCTGGTTGGCTAAATATGCCATCGCTAAAAGCGCAAGTTTCAGTGGAAGATCGATGGGCTATTATCAGCTACATCAGATCACTACAAAAGAATTAGAAGGTCTGAGCGCACTATGAAATTCGACAACAAGACATACATGTTATTAGAGACAGGCTCTTTCGCTCAGAAAGCCCTTATCGCCGGTGCTGCAGGTCTGCTGTTATCCCTGGTAGGCGCCTTCATGGATCACGCACAATTCTTCCAGGCGTATCTCACGGCTTTTACCTTTTTTACGACCATTGGCCTGGGCGGTCTGTTCTTTGTGCTTATCCATCACATCACAGGTGCATACTGGGGTGTGGTCATGCGGCGTGTCGCTGAAAATCTTGCCTGTACCCTGCCAATTATGGGTCTGGCCATGATTCCCCTCTTTTTTGGGATGCACGATCTATTCCACTGGTCTCATGAAGAAGCCGTAGCCCATGACGCCATTTTGCAATGGAAGGCACCCTGGCTCAATACGACTTTCTTTATTCTTCGCAACATCCTCTTTTTTGTGATCTGGAGCTGGCTGGCTCGTGGGTTGAGAGTCCTCTCTCTGGCACAGGATAAAGGTGATGTAGCCAGCCTGGGCAAAATGCGCCGCAAGGCTGCCGGCGGTACGGTTCTATATGCTATAACAGTGACGCTTTTCTCCTTTGATTGGTTGATGAGTCTGGATCCGCACTGGTACTCAACCATATTTGGGGTCTATGTGTTTTCAGGGGGCTTTTTAGGTGCCATTGCATTATTGTCAATTTTGGCTATCAAGCTAAGAAACAATGGTGCAGGAGAGCTAATAACTGCTGAACACACCCACGATCTGGGAAAATTCCTTTTCGCTTTTACGGCCTGGTGGGCCTATATCGGTGGCGCCCAGTATTTTCTGATCTGGTACGGTAATATTCCTGAGGAGACCATCTGGTTTCTTCATCGTTGGGAACATGGCTGGAAGTACGTCAGTCTCTTTCTGATTCTCTTCCACTTTATCATTCCCTTTATGGTTCTAGCCTTCAGAGCGGTAAAAAGAGTTCCTGTGTTAATTTTGGCTATTTCAGGATTGATGCTGTTTATGCATTATACCGATCATTTCTGGATGATAAACCCCGTCTTCAATGACCATCACTTGCATTTCTCCTGGATGCATATCACCACATTCCTTGGTTTGGGTGGTGTGTTTGTCTGGTGGCTGGCCCTGAAATCAGGGAAAGACCCCATCATTGCCATGGGTGACCCCAATCTACAGAAATCTATCGAGCATACCGTTCATTAGATAATAACACCCGTACAAAAAACGCCCTGGCCTCTGCCTGCCAAGTCGAAGTTCGAAGAACGTAGACAGGAGTTTTTCTAAGGGACCAGGGCGTTTTTGTGCCCGCTAGTTATCGATAGCACCCGACTTAAGAGGCTGTGTGAGAATACAATTGCAAGAGTCTCTTTTTCGTCATTTTGAGAC
>JACKQG010002707.1_pt1 | contig 22709 bp, 14 predicted proteins | sample 8237621 | NCBI WGS metagenome assembly JACKQG01 (sample SAMN15677084, study PRJNA649215) | marine metagenome | biome: marine; feature: Black Sea; material: saline water; isolation source: suspended particulate matter (SPM) from the Black Sea western gyre | collected 2013-06-09/2013-06-10 | depth... | reverse complement strand
CCTTAACGCCGAGAATGCCTCGATTTCATTTGTCCAAGTAGCATTTAACTTTCCCACATAGTGACCTGCCCCCAAAAACTGATCCAGTCATAATGTTAGTCTATACAGACCCTTCTACTCCGTTAGGAGACAAATTGTTTTGAAACGAAAGAAACATTCACCAGATCAAATCATCGCAACTCTTTGTAACATCGCGTGACGCCGACGCCATTCTTGGCGGCGGCACCGTCGCACAAGTCACCCAACAACTTGGTGTCACCGAACAAACTTTTTATCGCTGGCGCCCGTCCGATTGCATAAACTTCGTATAGTGGATTCGTCATCTGTATTAGGTCTGGACTGTGACTCTTCGTTTGTTTGCGGCCAATTCACTAGGCATTCATTCTGACAAATAATCCTCTGCGTCTGATTTTATTGATAATCAGCTCTGGTGCAAGAAAGTTCCCTTGGCACGTTTTCCTGCACTGTGTTCCTGCCTTCAAGCACGGGAGCAATGTGGGATTCAATCGCATCTATTGCATAAGAAGTGGACTATATTTTTCGGGGACGGGCAAATCAGCTTCCGGCGTTGCTTACTTTAATAGTAACAGCGTGTGGCGGTCTTCCGATTTCCACCAATCTCAATTCATAATCACCCGGCATCAACCGAAGCATTGTTGCATCCACCGGCGCGCCATTGAGAAACAGCACTGCATCACTACTGTTGGTACGAATCTGAGGTGTTAGATAAATTGCCTCATCCAATGCATACAGCACTTCGCCATCACGCGGTTCGAGAATCGCTGGCACTCTTTCATGTTTTCGTCCGACAGGGCGATGGACTTGCCACGGCTCATACGTTCGAGCCGTTCGCAAGGTTGCAAGCATAGGGTGATGCAGTAATTCCTGGAGTATCGGAAGCGCAGCATCAGCACCAAGCAGCAGTGGATCGCCCCCATCATCGAATCTTCCAACCCAAACAACAGCCGCCCACTTCCGATTCCAGCCCGCAGCAACAGCATCGCGGTGACCACTGCTAGTTCCGGTCTTGGCAGCCAAGAACGGAAGTGCAAGGGCTGCATCATTGGTGGATCCAGCCAAACAAAATTCGATTGCAGCACATGTGCGTTCCGACAGAACGCGGCGACGAATTTGTGGTTCATCCGCCAACAACCGCACCGGCATCTGCACGCCACCACGAGCTAGCGTTGCATACCCGCCGACCAAATCGACGAGTGGTACTTCGATACCACCCACCACTGATGCGAGTCCTACACTTCGTTCATTATTTTTTGACACGGCAATTCCACATCCGCGTAACATCGATTCCACCGAAGGCAAGCCCAAATCACGCGCGATGCGTAACGCAGGTGTGTTGCGAGATTGGCGCAATGCTTCAGATGCACTCATCTCTCCAAGATAGGTACGGTCTATGTTCTTCGGTCGCCAACCGCCTAGATCCAATGGTGCATCATCGACCACAGTTTCCGGCGATAACCGACCCGCCTCAAATGCCGCTGCGTAAACAAATGGTTTTAACGCAGAGCCGGGCGATCTTCGTGCAATGGCGCCGTTCACTTGACCGTCCCGTGGATCTGCGAAGTCGCTTGAACCGATCAGTGCAGCAATGCCCGATGTTTCCAAGTCGACCAACACCAGTGCAATATCCAGATGGTCGGGCAATAAATGTGCATGTTGCTTAACAATAGAGTGGGCAATGTATTGAGCCTCTGGATCAATGGTTGTTTGAAGCAATGATGCTCCACCACCTCGACCAAGTGCCATCCACCCCACGTGTATATCGTTTTTGCAATTGAGCGTAGGGCTGATCAGGATGATTTCCTGCAATGCTTGTTGATGTTGTGCGGGTGTGATGAAGTCGGATTGGAGCATGCGGTCCAGAATCTGATTGCGACGGCCCACAGCAAGCTCCAAGTATCTGTCTGGTCGTAATCGAGCAGGTGAGTTGGGCAGTGCCGCCAGCAGCGCCGATTCGGACAACGAACAGTGTCGTGCTGGCTTGCCAAACCACGCTCTGCTTGCAGCTTCGATACCCACCAAGTTCGCGCCAAACGACGCCATGTTCAACCACGCCTCAAGAATTTCATCTTTGGTGTAATCTGCTTCTATCTGCAACGCACGAAATGCCTCCACGGACTTGCCCGAATATGTTCTTGGGTGATTCAGTTTCATGCCGGCAACTTGCATGGTGATGGTACTGGCGCCGCGTACGACCCGCCCCATCCGTAGATTTTGCCAGACCGCCCGCACCATGGCAGGCATATCAATCCCGCAATGGGTACGGAATGCTTGATCTTCAGCAGCAATCACCGCCAGCGGAATCCACGCTGCAACATTTTCAATAGCAATAGGTAGGCGGCGTTGTTCATCGTCACCTGTAATGTCCAGTAGAACGCCGCCGGTTTGATCAAGTGCAAGCGTACCGGCTGGACCAGCATGCAGCATCTTGTCAGGCAAAGGAAATGCGTACCAGAGCGTGGCAAACCCACCACAGCAAAGCAACGCAACACCAGTTAGCACACCAGCAGTCCAGCGAACTACTCGGCGAGATGGTTTACATACTCTCATTGCAATTTAATCTCCACTATTCCTGCAGCACCTCTGCCGTGTGCGTCTGGGTCGTACATCGAGAGCGCATCGGGTGCGGGCACAGCCCATGTTCCGGGGACGATTGCCCGCATGAGGTATCGCAACCTTCGCGGCTTGTCATCTAGCGATGCAAACACGAGAAGCCGATCATCCCTAAATTCCACTTGATCTACATTGACGATGCTCGTTTTATCTCGTTTGGCGCTTGTGGCAAGAGCGGGCAGTTCAAACTCCATGCCTCCGGGCAACACATCGACAATCGCAACGTTTTGGTACGCAAAACCCGAGGTTGAATGCACTTCAAGATCAACGGTGATGAGATCGCCAGCGATGACCGGATCTCCCCTCTTGATTAAACGACCTTCGCTGTCCCTCCATGTTCGCTCTATCTGAATCTTGTCTTGTTTAATAGGTCGTTCGTGTGCGCTTGTTGGAATGCCGGAACTTGACACGAGTACCGTGATCTGACCGTCGCCGGTTGATGTGATTGTCTCGGTTTTCGTAGCGTCATCCTCGACATCAAAGGAAATATGTACGGGTTCATTAGAATTAATATCAATGATTTTTCCACCAATTTGTACGTTGCCTTTTGCCACGCCATCGTGTACTTGAATCGCATGCCAACTAGACAGTGCCGAAATCGCCGCTGCGTTCTCGTATGTCGTTCGCCATCCGCGAGCGGTTCTTGCTGCGTTAATGTATCGAACGAGTTCCACTGCGATGGGATGCTCTGGAGCGATGTTTGTTAAAACTTCAAGCGCGATAGCGCATTGGTGGACGCCGGAGGTGAGTCGACCTCCATCGTCTGATTGCAACGATGATGGAGCCGTGAACATGTCGACAAGGGTTTCTGCAGTTTTCAAATCGCCTATTGCAGCACATGCATCTGCTAAGTGTGCGTGACCCGCTAGAGTGAGTTTGGTTGGGTTTGAAGAAAGTGTTGCGATCAACGCTTTGTCAGGCATTTCGCCCCGAGCCAGCACACGGCAAGCTAGCGCTGCAAGGTCAACATTGGATTTTCTTTGGGAGGGACGAGCAATCCGAGCGGTATACGAAAGCAGACCTTTCAGAAGATCTTCAGGGGCATCGACACCTTGATCACGAGCTTTCAATGCGATGATTGCTGTACGCAGTGTAATCCAATCGTTCGCCTTCCCGCCTTGCCAATATGGCATCGAGCCGTCAAGTCGTTGCATCCAGTAAAGTCGTCGAAGACCACCAGTCGCCCATTCCTGAAGCAAGGTGTGTGGTGTGCCACTCACAGACTCTGGCAGAGTTAATGCGGCAAGTAATCCCTCTGTGCGACTGCCAGTCTGTTCGGCGCACCCGTATGGATATTCAACAAGATTATCGAATGCAGGTTTTAAATCAACTGTTGGAAGACCGCCGGCGATAATTGTTATGTGTCCTGCCAATGCTTCGAGCGTTCGGTCGCGTTTGACCTGCACTGTCTCGCCGGGTTCGACGCGCACTCGATAGACATTTCGCTCACGGCCATGTGGTGGGCGGACTGCAATCGAACGACTTAATGTTGCTGACTGGAGCGTTGATTCCTCGTCAATTGATGTGGCGAGCAGTTCCAGATTCCCTGACCCAACTGCAGCTGCTGTCAATGTCAGGGTAATCGGTACTTCGTCATGTGCGGGGAGATGTATTTGTTCGTGAGACAACTGACCACTCAATTCTTTACCGGTTGTCAGGGAAAGCTGAACGATGGAATCGGTATCCGTATTATTTTGCAGATGAACTGGAATGGACATGATGTCCCCGGGTGCTGCAGTTCGAGGTGTCGCGGCTACAAATTGCAGAGGCGCTTGCACTGAGATCAGATGGCGGGACTTGCCGTATCTATCCCCGTCAACGACGACTGCCATAATGCGCATTGCACCATCGATCTTCGGCATTGTCATTTCGACCTGCAGTTTGCCGTCCTTCGGCAATGGATGCACAGTCCTCCACAACACCTCTGTCTTTGGTTGTCGAACTGGAACAGGTTCGCGGAATTTTCTTGCTGCGTCACCACCGATGCGAGCGGTCGAGACAGGGCGATCGAAATCAGTAAGCAACTGTTCGGTTGTTCCAACACCTGCAACTGTACGGCGACGAGCTTGAAGAAAATGTTCGTACAAATTTGGTACAGACCAGTCGGTTGCAAGCAACGCGCCTTCGTCAACTGCCCAAAGATGCACAAGCGGAGTTGGCGAACTGTCATCAGAGCTATGTGGGGGAACGTATAGTTCGATTGATACCTTGTCGCCTGGTCTAGCAGATGACTCCCCCATCAACTGCACATCGAGCGTATGAGCATCAAGATCTACCTGTAGTCGAGTTGCGCCTCGGGCTCGCAGTGGCAACCACTCTTTACGGGTTGGGTTAAGTGGTCGCAAGAGTGTTGCGCCAACAAAACATGTGTCTCGAACGGATTCTGGTACAACAAATGGAACACGTACGCCATCACCGGTAATTTCAACAAGTTCCCAGTGCTTTATTGTGTCGGTTTCAACTGTAAAAAGTGCCGTTCCTGGAAATCCACTTCGGATAAGAACGGACGTGTGCATGCCGGGATGTACTTTTACGTCCTCGGCGATAAGTTCAAGTCTATCTGGCTGATCCGCGGACATGCGACCACGTGCTTCGTGGTCAGCTACATGCAGGTCTAACCCGAGGGTAGCTCCTGCTACGGTAGCCACCAACCTATATGTACCCATTGGCAATGGGGGAAGCGTGCACACAAGTGAATTGTCCTGTCCAACTGTGAATGCGGGTTCGACATTTTTTACAGAATTAGTGATTTCGATTGACTTCCATTTGCGCTTGCCTTTGCCGACATCGACGAGTTGCCAAGAGTGATTGACGCTAAACAGGGATGTCTTGACTGGTATTGAAGTTTGTATCGTTCCTTGTTCATCCAACACAACGGCTTCAATAGTGATAGTTTCATCGGTTCCGTGCAGTGCTCCATTTTGTTCTCGCAACCCAAGATGGACTTTGGCAGTTTGCCGGTGGATTCGCGTTCGTGCGGTGGTCGCTCGACCGCCCAATTCAATGACTGTTGTTTCAACATCACCTTGCCATGTTCCAGCAAGCTGAGGGATTTCAATGTTGAATGCGAACTGTCCCTTGTCGTTTAAGGACGCTGTGGTGTCTCGTTTTATTAGCTCCATCGTGGGAGGATCTTCGAACTTGTGTTCTGGATAGCGGTCATCCGTATACCGCACTGCGCGGAAAATTGTTGAACAAGTTGTTTTTAATCCTGATGCAGGTGCACCGTGCAGATACGACGCTCCGACCTGCACATCGCCGGGTTTATCTGCATTGATTGGGGAGGCCTCGACCTTCAGTCGAACCGGCATAAATGCCATGATCGGGCAGGGAATGGTGGTGATGGCAACATCGTCTCCCGGTAGATGCATCGTGACGACCCAGTTGCCGGTGGGGTCATCGCCGCGGGTTGGCAAGTCAACTTGAAACATGCCTTGCTCTGGATCGGTCTGCACGGCTTTTGTCAATATGACACGTTTGTCCGGTCGAGTCATCCGCAGTTCAAGTGGAATAGATTTAGGCACTTCGCCGTTGGTTGTTCGAACTGTGCCCGTGATGTAGATGGTCTCGCCGGGTCGGTGCACACCGCGGTCTGCATACAGGGCAATATCAAGCGGACCCGCCCAAGGAGCTCCTGCCATTGTTGGATTGTCAAGCCCCTTTGCCTCTCGTACGTGAACGAAGGCAAGTTCATTTTCACGTCTGGCTGTGATCAAGGCACATTGGGATGGATTGAAATCGAGTCGGATTAGACCGTCGTCATCCGTGGTTCCTTTTACCAATTCTGTTCGGTTATTGCTGTAAGCAACCACTTCTACATCGGGTGCTCCCTGCCCCGATTCAACTTGCGTGACCCACGCCAGAATGCCACTGGTATCGGTCTGAATATCCAGTCCAAGATCTCCCACTTGAAGCAGCATGCTGTCCCCTGTCCAGCGACTGTCTTTACTTTCGATTGTCACCCAGTAGACACCTGGAACTCGATCAATAATGGTGTCGAGCGAGAGTGCAAGATCTGCGGTCGCACCGGTTGGATTTATTGGAATGTCGATGTTGGTTTCGGATACAAGTTCTCCAAGTTGCGGGACTTCCCAATTGGACATGACCCCTGAGAGGAAGGTTGGAATGTGCCTATCAAGTAACCGGTGCATTCGGATTTTTGCTTTTTGTATCCCGTATGCTTTTACTGCGAGTTCAAAGGAACCTTTGGTACCAAGCCGACCACTGCTGGCTTCAAATTTCAACATGGGTCGTTGATCCGGAATTTTTACTGTGCGACTTACTGCAGCCAAAAGGGTTGAGCCGTCTTTTGCAAGCAATGGAGGCGCGACGACAACTGTGTATTGTTCACCACGAACAAATGCTCCTGTAAGGGTGATCGAGTTTCTAGAGGTACGTACTCGGACAGCTCCTATCTCAGGCGTGATGGTGATAGACGGTTCAGATTGTGTTTGGTTCAAATACCGATCAAAGCGTAGGTTTATGGAGGGTTCGTTATTCCTCCAAGCGGAATTGGCGGATATTTTTTCCACATGCAGACCGGTGGGAATCATGACACGCTTCTGGAAGTCGTCGGTTAGACCAAGAGGAGCATTATGGCCAGACAAATCCTTGGCAATCGTCACTGAAATTGCATCGCTGGGATTGCATGGGACATCGATGCGGTGGCGTCTGTTGAGTGCTTCACTCACATGAGTGAACTCAAGCTTCTGATCCACGCTCTCAACACGCAAGTGCTCAAGAAGATCCACCCGAGACACCGGCTGGTTGAAGACGATTTCGATGGTGGCTGTGCGTGAGGGACTGTTGCTCTGCGCGTAACTTTTTTGGTTGTCGATTAGCCGTATATACTCACATCGCAAAGGTTTGTAGTCCAATGCTGGCAACTTTGTCCTATTGATAGCGTAATCGTCGAAGAAGCGATGCCCCTCGGCGGGATGAATGAAGTATCGGTGCCCTGGTGGTGGCGGTGAGCTTGGCTCAAATACAATGGTGTCACTTCCGCGAATGATCCACTCGCCATTTATAGGCGGATCTATAAGAAACGGGGATTCTGGAAGTGCCTCGTCCCAAACCTTGCCCTCAAAGACATTGCGGTCAAAGCGGATTTCTAGTCGACCAGAGTATTCAAATTGGGTTGCATTGGTTGCATGTGCGATTCGGATGGTTGTTGGACCACCACTTTGGGTGACAAGGAACATCCAGATGCCTAGGTTAAGTATTGTTACAGCGGCTACGGCGAGCCAAAATCGAGCTTTTTGTGCATCATCCATGATTAGCAATCCTTTCCTACGGAGGTCTTTAATCTACAGCCCGACCCGCATCGGAACTAGCAGTTTTATTGTTGAGTGTGTATGCCAACAGTCATATGTGCATAAAGTTCTGAAGGTAAGTGCTCATAGAATACTTCGTCATATGGGTGCACAAATCTCTAATTCCATTGCGTCGCTTCTTGATGAGAAGAGAGTACTATAAAACTCTTAGGGACAAACTAGTACCGTAAAAAAATCAATGGTATTGACCAGCCAATATGAATTATTCTTTGCACTGGCAAGCAAAAGAGCGAAGAACAAATTCAAATGCTTGAACTTCGCGAATCACGAATTTATGTAGCAAATATCTTACCGACCTACTTTCCCAAGAAGAACTTCAGAAATATTTCCACAAATCAATTCAACGTGCCAAGAAATTAACTGAAAGCGAAAACCAATAAGATTAATTTTATGCGGATTGGCTAAATCGACCAATCGCAATTGAAATCAGCGTTATATCAGCAGGTGTGATTCCTGCAAGTCGTGATGCTTGGCCTAGTGTCGTTGGTTTAAACTCGTTCAATACATCAATGGCTTCGTTGCGAAGACCACTGATTGTTGTTGGGTCTAAGTTCGGGGGAATTTTCCGCCCTTCCGTCTTTGCTTGCCGTTTAATTTCCGCGTGCTGGCGAACAATGTACCCCTCGTAGCGAATATCTGAAACAACCCTGTGCACGAGTTTCGGATCAAACTCCGCTAACTTTGCTTGCAACTCTTTAATCGTCGTGTCTGAACGTTTTGCAAGTTGGCTAAGTTTTCGTTTTTCTATTTCGGTTTTGATTGTGTAGAGTTCTTGTTTGCGTTTTTCCCATGCGCTCCAACGCGAGTCGCACACCAATCCAAATTCGCGTCCAAATGGCGTCAAGCGTTCATCCGAATTATCCGCACGAAGTAGCAACCGATGCTCAGCCCTGCTTGTAAACATACGATAAGGTTCACGTGGTAGGGTCGTCACCAAGTCATCCATCATCACGCCGATGTATGCTTGCTCTCGACCAAGCATAATTGGTTCCTTGCTTTTGGCATTTCTTGCTGCGTTCAACCCAGCAAGGAGTCCCTGCCCCGCTGCTTCTTCGTATCCACTGGTTCCGTTGATTTGTCCTGCAAGGAACAAACCTTTTACAAGTTTTGTTTCACACGTTGCATTGATTTGGTGGGGACGAACAATGTCGTACTCCACTGCATAACCCATTTGCAAAATTTCTGCGTGCTGGCAACCATTCATCATTCGCACAAATTTTTCCTGCACATCTTCTGGAAGCGAAGTTGAAATACCGTTGCAATAAATAGAATCACCATCGACTGTTTCTGGTTCAAGGAAAACATGGTGAGCATCGCGCTCTGCAAATCGAACGACCTTGTCTTCGATTGAGGGGCAATACCGTGGACCGCTTTCTGCGTCGATTTGCTCGTTGTACATTGGCGCTCTGTCAAGATTTTCTTTTATGAGCGTATGCATTTCGTGGGTCGTTGCAGTTATTCGGCAATCCACTTGGGATAACACAGGGAATACTTCTGTGGGCAAATCACTAAAAGGCGTGGGCGATTCGTCTCCAAGTTGAGAGGGTAAAGAATCCCAGTCAATACTTTTCTTTGAAAGCCGCGGAGGCGTACCTGTTTTTAGGCGTCCAAGATCAAATCCCAACCCACGGAGTGTTGCTGAGATGCCTTCAGCAGTTCTTTCGCCTACACGACCACCTTTTTCTGTTTTGTCGCCTGTGTGCATGAGCCCGCGCATAAATGTTCCCGTTGTTAAAACGACGGCTTTTGCATGCAACGGTTCATCGAGCATTACACCTTTTATTTCGCCCTCTTCAACAAGCAAGTCGTCAACTGTGCCCTCAATTACATCGATGTTGTTTCTTGTTGCAACCAACCGTTGAATTTCATCGCGGTACGCGTCTTTGTCTGCTTGGGCTCTTGGTCCCCATACCGCAGGTCCCTTAGATGTATTCAACATTTTGAACATGATGCCAGTTGCATCAATTGCTCTTGCCATAACACCGCCAAGCGCGTCTATTTCTCGAACAATTTGTCCCTTGCCAAGGCCGCCAATTGCAGGGTTACAACTCATGACCCCAATATTTCGGGGGTCCATTGTTACAAATGCAACTTTGCCATCTTGAAGTATCGATGATGCTGCCCACGCTGCTTCTACTCCTGCATGCCCTCCGCCAATGACAATGACATCAAACGATTTCATCACTATGTAACTTTCCAAACATTTGAACCAGAAACAAGTTCTTGCAAGTCAACGTCGCCGTGCTTAGATTTCACTTCATCCACTTGCTCGTGCAACATGTCATTGTATGTTGGTTGATTGTCATTTACATAAAAAACGCCAAGTGGTTCAGGAAACTCGGGTTGAAAAAGTTGGCTAAGCATAAATGCTTGCTCTATATTCGTTTCGTCGTGCACAAGAACGTTACCGCTTTCTGGAGAACCGATTTCGATGGCTTCATCGTTTCTGCAAATTGCCTTTTCGTTTTCTTTTCCAAACAGTAGCGGCTTTCCATGTTCGAGAAAAATTGTATTTTCTTTTCTTGTTTCTTTTTGAGAAGCGTAAAACCAGGCCTCGTGATTGAATACATTACAGTCCTGATACACCTCGACAAACGAAGTGCCTCTATGGCGAGCGCCACGATCGAGTAAGGATGTCAAAAGTTTTACATCCACATCAAGCGAACGAGCAATAAACGTGCATCCACTTGCAATTGCAGTGGCGATTGGATTCATCGGCGCATCAAGCGATCCGTGAGGTGATGACTTTGTCATCTTGCCCACTTCGCTCGTTGGCGAATACTGCCCTTTTGTAAGTCCATAAATTTTATTATTCAGGAGAACAATATTGATATCTATGTTTCGCCGCATTGCATGTATCGTGTGGTTACCGCCAATTGAAAGCAAATCACCGTCGCCAGAAACAACAAAAACTGTCAAGTTTGGGTTAGCAAGTTTCACGCCAGTTGCAAAAGCTGGAGCTCGGCCGTGAAGCGTGTGCGCGCCGTATGTGTTCATGTAATACGGAAAACGTGCCGCGCAGCCAATGCCCGAAACAAAAACAATGTCTTCTTTCTTGACACCTAAGCTTGCTACCGTTTTTCGCATTGCAGTAAGCACTGCGTAATCACCGCAACCGGGGCACCAACGCACGTCTTGGTCAGTTGCAAAATCCTTGGGTTTATAGGTAGGGAGTGCAATATCGTTCATGCTTGCTCCCTTATGATTTTTTCTATTTGTTCTTTCAGTTCGTGTACAAAGAACGAACGCCCAGAAAGATTGTTGATGCCAATTGCATCAACAAGAAATTCGCTTCGGATTAGAGAACGAAGTTGTCCAGCGTTTACTTCGGGAATAATGACTCGGTCAAACGACTCCAACACCTTGCCCAAATTCTTGGGAAATGGATTGATGTGGCGAAGGTGCGCTGTTGCGACTTGGGTGCCTTCAGAGCGAAGTTGATTTGCTGCGGTCAAAATACTTCCACGTGTTCCACCCCACCCAAGAATCAACGTATCCCCATTGCCTTTCACTTCTAATTCAGGAATGACAGATTGCAAACGTTGTATTTTTTCGGACCGCAACGTCATCATCTTTTCATGATTGTCATGGTCATAACAAACATTGCCAGAGCCATCTTCTTTTTCTAATCCACCAATTCGATGCTCAAGACCAAAGGTTCCGGGAGTTGCCCACTCCCGAGCAAGAGTATCTGGGTTTCGTTTATACGGCTGGAAGTATTCACCATTAGCACTCGGATGCGATGTTTCAATCTCAGGGATCTCTTGCACGTTTGGAATTCGCCATGGCTCAGCTGCGTTCGCGATTGTTCCTTCGCTTAACAAAATTACTGGGCACATCGCGGCAACCGAAAGGCGCACAGCTTCGATTGCCATTTCAAAACAATCGCTTGGCGACGATGCCGCCAAGACAATGACAGGTGACTCACCTGTGCGACCAAACATTGCTTGCATCAAGTCGGCTTGCTCTGATTTGGTCGGCATTCCAGTTGCAGGACCTGCTCGTTGCACGTTAATCACAACAAGTGGCAACTCCATAATGACTGCTAAACCTATCGCTTCACTTTTTAAAGCGAGCCCTGGACCAGAAGTTCCACAAACTGCAATGTCGCCTGCAAACGATGCTCCGATTGCAGCCATCACCGATGCTATTTCATCTTCAGCTTGGAATGTGCGGATTCCATGATGTTTTAATCGTGCCAACCCATGCAATATGTCAGATGCAGGGGTAATCGGATAACTTGCATAGAGCAATTCCTTGTTTGCTTTTGTTGCTGCGGTTGTTAAGCCCAGCACGATTGCTTCGTTCCCAGAAATGCGGCGGTAGTCACCAGCAGGAAGTTCAGCAGGACCCACTTGGTATCTCGATGGAAAGAGTTCGGCGGTCTCACCAAAGTAATATCCTGCCTTCAATGCACGAACATTCAAATCCGCGACGTGCGGCTTCTTTTTTACTTCACCAAAATACGTTTGTAAGCGTTCAATGGTTGGCTGAACGTCACGTGAATACAACCAAGAAACAATTCCAAGAGCAAACATGTTTCGACACCTGTCGATGTCTTTAACTGAAACGTTCTCGGTTTCATCAACAAGCGACTCCCGAGTTAACCGGCTCATTGGTACGCGAATTAATTTAAATTGTGATAGCAGTTCATCATCATCAAGCGGGTTATACCCTTCCTCGTAGCAACATTTTTCAAGATGCTTTTTGTCAAACTCATCTTCGTTGACAATCACTATGCCGCCATGCTCCACGTCGCCGATGTTACTCTTGAAGCCAGCAGGATTCATGGCGACCAAAGCATGCACAATATCTCCTGGGGTATGGATATCAGTGGACGCAAACTGCACCTGAAAACCAGAGACCCCAAAAATCGTTCCTTTAGGGGCTCGAATTTCAGATGGAAAATCAGGAGCAGTTGCAAAATCATTTCCAGCAAGCGCAACGCTATCGGTAAAGTGGCTTCCCGTCATTTGCATGCCATCCCCGCTGTCGCCACAAAAGCGAACAGAAACCGTTTCAAGTTGGTCAATTTTTGGTTGTGTCATCGCAAAAAGCCCTCTGAACCTACGCTCAATGGGGCATTGTACCCTCGCAAAGACCTTTTCGCATTTGCAGGGCTTTACCCAACAGCCGTAGATTGGTACACTACGTGGCTCGAAACGGAGTCCATGATGGCAAAAGATACAGCAGACAAAATTGTTCCAAATTCTGAAGTGACATTCACCATTGTCAAAGCCCCAACTCGCCCTGCTTCTCGCAAGACGATTGAGCGCTTAATGTGGATGCAACCACACGCCAAGAAGGACCTTTCGATGCTACAACGTAGGCGAAAGCAAAAGGACATCAAGTACACCATTCGTGCTGGACGTGTTTGGTTTGATCGCCCAAGAGCGACAAGAACAGTTCGATGCGAAAAAGGTGCTTCCTTTACATTGAAAATCACTCCCCAAATCGTAAACGATTTGAAGAGTGTTTCAAAGTATCTTGAAGTTTCTTAAAGCAAAAATTATTTTCGTCGTTTGACACCTAAGAAGCCAGCAAGACCAAAAACCGCGATTGCACCTGGTGCAGGTATTCTCAGTGAAACGTTGTGATATTGCCAACTCGTCAGATTCAGATCTGCATTTTTCCCAAGAATATTAACATACCCAAATGAATTGCCGTCTTCAAATGCACCTACGCCATCTGTTGTAAATTGTCCAATGAGCACACGACCATCCTGTTCATAAACCTGTGCCTCATCTGGGGTAGCAAACCAAATTCCGTTGTCCGTGGAAATTGCACCTCCATTATCTTCAAAGTCAGTCCAATCAATACCAATATCCCACATCGCATCACCAGTATTATTTAAAAGACCTATGGTCACGAAGCTATCGTATTCAAGTGATGGGAAAAAACTGAATAATGATTCCGATGGTGTTCCATACCCGCCGTACTCGTTTTGGTAAAAACTAGTGCTTGATTCGATAATTAATGAGTTGTCACCATCTCCCCAAATTGCATTAACTTGATCGCCTTCCTCAACGTCAACATAAACACGATAGGTCAAACCTATCCCGAGCCCACTATCGAGGATGTCAACAGAAATCCCTTGAAAATCTGCTGATACTGCACTAGTAAAGAGGAGGGAACTAACTGCCATACCTACTATTAAAGTTGTTTGCTTGCACATTAATAAATCCTCGTGACAATTTTTGTTTTCGAAAGAGTCCCTTAATCTATACACCACATATCGAACCGAGAAATGCCCAAACTTTATGAGAAATCAAATATGAGGTATTAGCTTGTTTAGTTTGGAATTGTTGAACTGCGAACATATGGCAACATCGCTGCTGAGATAGTCCTCATATCGGTTGGAAAATCAGTCTTTTCAAGCCACTTAAGTGCTTGGTACTCATCATTTCCATCAAGTTGATTGCTCGAGGAGCGCAATCTGTAAACAAGTTCCCACGTTTTTGTGATTTCGTCGAAGAGTATTGCTACAGCAACGGGTGGTGATGCTAGTTCTAAGCCGGTTTCTTCCAACAGTTCTTTTTCGATTGTTTTGTCTGGGGAAATTTCTGGTGGAACGCAACCAGCAGGAGCAAACTCCCACTCCCCTGCATAATGCCGAACGGTTTGGCTACGTTTGCCAAAGAGATATGCTCCATCAAATTCTGTAATTCCTTTAACTCCAAGGGTGCGAACACCTAAATCGTACGTTTCGTCTTGCACTGCAAAAAATCTGTAGGAACAAGGCATCACATGAACATTCGCACCGCCACAACCATTTCGCTGGGCGCCTAAAACATGCAACAACGTCCCGTCAAAACATGCCGGATTGTTATTGCAGAGTAGTTCCCAGCGACGATCCACTTCTTCCATGTCCACTCCATCTGGAACGAACAAACCATCTTGCAAGTGAATCGTAGCGGGACGTTTCAGTAGCATTAACCGAATTCAATTCCTTGTGCCAGTGGCATTTCGTCGCTCCAGTTAGTAGTACATGTTTGTCTTCGCATGTAGACCTTCCAAGAATCTGAGCCCGATTCGCGACCGCCGCCAGTATCTTTTTCACCACCAAACGCACCACCAATTTCAGCACCACTCGTACCAATGTTGACATTTGCAATTCCGCAGTCAGAACCCTCTGGTGAGAGGAAGCGACCAGCGCTTCGCATGGAGTTTGTAAAGATTGCACTGCTGAGACCTTGGTCTACGTTGTTATGCATTTCGAGTGCTTCATCTAAATCGCTTATCGTAAAGATATATAAAATTGGCGCAAAGGTTTCGTCTTTCGTTACTTCTGGTTGCGTGCCTCTTGGAACTTTCACAATTGTTGGTTCTACGAAGTTGCCTGGGCGATCTGCCCATCGTTCGATTCCTTCGATGCCACCACAAAGTATTTCGCAGCCCTCTTCTTTTGCTTGTACAAGTGCGTTGCGCATATCTTCGACTGCATACTCGGTAATAAGTGGTCCCATCAAAGTGGAATCATCAAGAGGATTGCCTATTTGTACTTGCTCGTATGCTTTCAGCAAACCGTTGGTTACTTCATCAACGACTGATTCGTGGCAGAGCAACCGACGTGTTGAAGTACATCGCTGCCCTGCTGTTCCAACTGCACCAAAGAGCGTACCTCTTATGACCATGTCTAAGTCCGCATCGTCCATAATAATGATTGCGTTGTTTCCGCCAAGTTCAAGCAATGACTTTGCAAGGCGACCACCCACAACTTCACCTACTCGTCGACCCATTTTGCAGGAACCAGTTGCACTGATGAGTGGAATTCTTCGGTCAGCAAGAAGCGGTTCGCCTACTTCTTCGCGTGAACCGAAAACTAAACCAAACACATCGCAAGGGTCTCCGTGTTCGGGAGTGAAGATGTCTTGGTTTCGCATGACTTCGTGTGCTACGTTTGTCATTGCAATTGCGGTAAGTGGAGTTGTGCTACTTGGTTTCCAAATCATTGTGTCACCGCAAACTGCAGCAAGCATTGAGTTCCAAGCCCAGACAGCAACGGGGAAATTGAACGCGGAAATAATGCCGATTGTTCCAAGTGGTTGCCATTGTTCCATCATTGCGTGGCGTGGTCGTTCAGATGCGATTGTCAATCCGTAAAGTTGACGGGATAAACCAACTGCAAAGTCAGCGATGTCGATACATTCAACAACTTCCCCAATACCTTCTGCAATAATCTTTCCTGCTTCCATGGCAACAAGTTCACCAAGGGGTCGCTCGTATTCACGGAATGCATTTCCGATTCGTCGTACAAGTTCACCACGTTTTGGTGCGGGTAACATCCGCCATTCCTTAAAAATTGCGTTGGAACGGGCAACTTGGTCGTTGTATTCCTCATTTGTCTGCCTTCTTACAGCAGCAATTGGCTCACCAGTTGCTGGGTTGTAGGAGATGGTGTGGCTGTCGGTTGCATCAGATGGATCGACGACCCATGGATGTTCGAGTAACGATGAAAATGTTGTTGTTGTCATCCCTGTATTCTAACACACCAAGAGGTGGTATTATCCCCATATGCCACTAGATAGAAACGGAATTGCAAAGCGTGCCGCTCAAGAACTCAGAGACGGCTTTTACGTCAACTTAGGGATTGGAATGCCTACCCTTGTCGCCAACTATGTTCCTGATGGAATGCAAGTTTGGCTACAGTCCGAAAATGGACTGCTTGGGATGGGCGAATTTCCGACTGAAGATAATGTTGATGCTGACCTAATTAACGCCGGAAAACAAACTGTCACAGCCGTCCCTGGGGCAAGTTACTTTTCTTCCGCTGAATCATTTGAGATGATTCGTGGTGGACATATTGACCTTGCGATTCTTGGGGCGATGGAAATATCACAAGAAGGCGACATTGCAAACTGGATGATTCCCGGAAAGATGATTAAGGGCATGGGCGGCGCGATGGATTTGGTCGCAGGCGTAAATAAGGTCGTTGTCATCATGGATCACGTCACCCGCAAAGGTGACCCAAAACTTATTCCTGCTTGCACCCTCCCGCTTACGGGTCTTCGATGCATCGACATGATTATTACGGATTTGTGCGTCATGGAAATGAACGAAGAAAAACGACGTTTTGAAGTTACTGAACTCGCTCCAGATGTCACGATTGACGAAGTTCTCGAAAAAACCACCGCTGAAGTCCTCGTTTCCACCTCGTGCCAGCAATAATCTTTCCCGCGGGATAGTTTTTTTCTTGCATAAATGCATAAATGTATGTTTTGTGCCATGCTAGTTGCGTGAGAAAAAGTAATTTTTCGCCTTTTTATTGGTAGCAATGATGCTACCCCCCTAACGAAGATATCAATGGAGACTCTATGGTCGATGTCGTTGACTTACTCGCTGTCATCGGTGCCTGGGGACAATAGTGCATCAATAACACAATCTCAGAGAGTTAAAATGCCACATTGTGGCATTTTTTACTGGATATGCCATTGTTTATGGCGTACGTTGGTTACGGAGGAAATACACCATTTACGCTTGGTATTATGGTGGCAATGGTGCCGCTCCTAGAGAAAGGAGTTTCTTTATGTTTACTTCTATTATTATCGCAACGTTGATGACCACTCCGAGCCCATTTGATGCAATTGATTTAGGTTGCATTAGTGATGGTAACTGTTATGTCACAGCAATGAATGAATCCGGCCAAGTTGCAGGAATCGGCGATGCACCAAATGGTTTTGGGCAACACAGTTTCATTTGGGACGGAAACCAACTTGTTCACATTGTGCCACTGACCTATCCAAATGGCGGATATGTCTGGGCTTTCGGTATGAACGACTATGCTGATGTTGTTGGATATTCGAGCGCTCCAAATGGACAATTTCATGCCTTCCATTGGGATGGCGAACAAATGAATGATTTAGGTGCACCAGCGTGGGCCGCTGTGAACTATAGCCAAGCAAAAGATATCAATAATAATGGCTGGATTGTCGGGCTTGCAGGCGGAGTCCCATTTGACCTTCGCGGTTTCATTAAACACGACGAAGTCTGGGATGAAATCCCAACCTTCGGTGGCGATGAAAGCCAAGCGTTTGCTATCAACGAGTTAAATGATGTTGTTGGCATGGCAAGAAACCCCGAAGGAAAAATACGCGCTTTCGGGATTCCTGCCGGTAACATTGCGCAAATGACGGACCTTGGTGACCTTGGAGGTGGCGCAGCCCAAGCACGCGCAATAAACAACAACAGAATTGTTGCAGGATTTTCCAAAGTTGATGATACGTATTGGCATGCATTTGCTTATACGCTTAAATCTGGCATGACTGACCTGGGCACATTCGGTGGCGATGAAAGTCGTGCGTATGCAATAAACGACCTTGGCCACATTGTTGGACAAGCACAATATCCTGACGGAACCATGCATGGCTTTCTCTGGATAGATGGTGAATTGTATGACCTCAACAATTTTATTGTCCCAGACATAGACGTAACAATTACAAATGCAAAAGGGATTAATAATGAAGGGCATATCTCCGCCCTTGGTGAATATCCCGATGGTTCTAGACGACCGTACCTGCTTACGCCAATGGATGAAACTATTCCTGAAGATGTGAATAACGACGGCTTCGTCAATGTATCCGACTTGCTTGCCGTTGTAGGAAACTGGGGCGAATGTCCTGCCTGCCCCGAAGACGTGAACAACGACGGGATAGTGAACGTGCAAGATGTTCTTGCAGTCATTAGTGCTTGGTCAAATTAACACACTTTCTAAGTAACAACAAAAGACCGCGACTTTCGTCGCGGTCTTTTACATGTCGAACCAGTTGGGAATACGTACGTTTATTTGAATTCTTTACTACGATGTTGCATCTGTGATTTAAGACGAGCAAGAATCGACGAATGCATTTGGCTAACTCGAGATTCAGACAAGTCAAGTGTCAAACCAATTTCTTTCATTGTCATTTCTTCATAGTAGTACAAGACAACAATCATTCGCTCGGCGCGTGTCAATCCCTTCGTGAGCAAAAGTTGAAGGTCTTTCTTTTGCAATTCAAGCACTGGGTTTTCTTGCCGCTGATCTCGAATCACATCAATCTCCTGCACTTCCTTTGATGAATCGCTGTCGTATGCTTTTCGATTCAACGATGTCATCATCACAGGCCGTGAATCTCGCTCAATTTTTTCATATTCTGTCGAATCAACTTCAAGGTGATCGATAATTTGGTCATCTGTCGCCTTGTCCCCGGTTTCCATCTCGATAGATTTTCGAGCACGGTCGACTTTGGAACTTCTTGAGCGTACAAGTCGAGGTACCCAGTCCATCGCGCGTAGTTCATCGTAAATCGCCCCGCGAATTCGTTGACTGCAATAGGTTTCAAATTTAAACCCAAGTGTCAAATCGTAAGCGTCAATTGCTTGCATTAATCCGAACAAGCCGGCTGAATACAAATCATCCACGTCTACTTCCGATGGGAGTTTCGTATGCACGCGCTCGGCGGTGTATCGCACGACTTGCAGATACTGTTCCATGAGCACATTTCGAAACTCCACAGTCGGGTCACTCTTGTAAGCAATCCAAACATCAAGGAGAATCATTTCTCCGCTTGGTGTTTGTATCGTTCCATCAAGTCCCTTAGGGATGTTACCTTTGAGGGAAGCTCTTGTGATTTTTTTACTACTGTCAATTGTTGCACTTGGCATTGGTCTACTCCTTGACCCTGTCACCAGAGAAATACGAACGTACGCACGTAAGTACTTTTATCATCATCTTGCCGATCCTTGGCATTGATGTTGCCAAGACTATAACAAGCAAAGAGCGGTTTGGGAGATGTGGTGTTGGGGTTGTTTGTCATGAATTTTTAATTTTGCCGCAAGTGCGACACCTATTGAAAGTCGTTTCACACGAGTTTTTGTTCAACAAATCGAAAAATACAATCCAGTTACACCAACCATCCCAGCTAGCTAGCCATACCATGGGTCCGAGAATAGCGCAGAATTTAGGACGGAAAATCCCGTTTTTGGTGGTTATATTGGAACATCGACCCCGCTATCACAATCGTTGTAACTTGCATAACCCTAAAGAGTTATCGGCTGTTGCGATTGAAAGGCGGCATCGACAAGTTGCCTTGGACGGGCAAGATTTATGTGCGACGATATATCCTGACCATCGGTAAACCAACTCAAAGGTCTTCCGATTGCACAAAGGGCCGAAATAGTCTCGCCAAGCATGTCTACCTCGTCGAGTTTCGAAACGATGATGCGGTCGTACCCCGTCACCAAAAAACTGCTTGCAGCTCTCTGTGAGGCTGACATCGAAGTTGCTGCGCTAAGTACAAGGTGTGTTTCATCCGGAGACGCTACCTCTAAGATACTTGCCGTCTCTTGAATTCGATCGCAATCAGATGCGCTTCTACCCGCGGTATCAATCAATACAATATCTGTATGTCTGCACGCATCAATTGCATATTGCATTTGCTCAGCCGTGCCTGCAATCTCAAGCGTAGCGTCAAACAACTCTGCATATTGCTGGAGTTGGTCTACCGCAGCGACTCTGTACGTGTCCGCAGTGATAAGAGAAACGCTTCTCCCTTGCTGCATGCGAAATTTTGTTGCAAGTTTCGCTATCGTTGTCGTTTTGCCAACTCCAGTCGGACCCACAAGTGCAATCACGGTTGATTTGCGTAGTCCCCTACTTGGCGGTGGCACAGACTGAGGGAGCCTAGCAATGAGTTCGCGCATCATGCTAGCGTGTATTTCTTCTTCGCATACAGAAGGGTCCGCATGCAATCGCTGCACTATTTCCGAGGCAAGTTTCGTGTCAATGCCCTGCGAAAGGAGTGACTTTTGCACTGATACAAGGTGTGGGGATCGTCGTTTCGCTTTTTCGCTCGAGAGGACTTCCCCGACGAGTGTTTTAATCTCAGCGAGATCTAGTGCAATCGAGCTTTGTGATACTTGTTGTTCGCTGCATTGGTCTAGGGCTAAGCGAGCATAGGCAATAGTTTTCATCTTGTCGCCAGTGTCCAACTTCTGAGATGACTTCGATGTACTCTGCACTTCTAGTTCAAGTGTGCCTACCACATTCAGGCTAACTTCAGGAACGATTTCATCCTTGCTCAATACAATCACTTCATCCTTGCCGCTAGAAATCCGCGCTTGCACTTTACGGCGGTTCGTACTTGAAGTGACGACTACGATTGGCAATCCGTCCGTGACAAGTGTGCTTGCAGCACGATGCAGAGCATTTGCTATTTGATCTTTCGAGAGTTTGCCGTTTGCTATTGCAGTTTCAACACGAAGGGGCAACTTAACACACGAAATAACTTGCTGTCCGTCGAGTTCCGGCGTCGACACGATCGCGCAAATTTGCCTGCGAAGCGATCCTCGGATTTCCTCAATACTGTTTTCGATGGGCAACGTAGCGGTGTCAGCAGCGGTTTCAATAATAAGGGGCAGGTCTTTCACTGAAACTTTTTCTTCAAGCAATGCTTTTAGGATTCGGTGGAAACGGGAGAGCGTAATTGTCTTGCCGATGACCCCATCAACGAGTCGAGGGGAACTTATCCTGAGTTCCTCTACCATGGAAAATGTTTCATCCCGAGTGAGCAACTCGGCCGCGTGCTTCTCCACTAATTTTGAAAGATGCGTAATTATTACAGAAACCGGATCCATAACCTGCACAAAGAGCCCACCAACTTCCTCTTGAAGCTCTTGTGTAATCCATAAAACTGGCAAACCAAACACTGGGTCTTGCTCTTGTATCCCCTCGATAACCGAACGGCTTTTTTCATCCTCTATAACCATGTACCTGTCAGCGTAGACCACGCCCTCGCCGACTATTCCGTTTCGTACAGAGATGCGATATGTATTGGTTGGCAATTTCAAATTGTCTTTGATCTGAATTGACGGGATTTTCAGTCCAATTTTTTCAAAAATGACAGCGCGAAGGGATGCTATTTGATCAATTACATTTCGACTTTCGTCGCCAGAGGGAAGCCCCAGAAGGGATCTTCCCAGTTCAATAGTAATAATTGAACGTCCAACCACTTTGTTGGTTTGCGTTTGAGGTTTCACCTCTGCTGTTGGGGTAGTCTGATTGCGGATTTTGGTTTTTTGATAGCTCGTCCATGCCATCAATAAACATAACTGGGCAAGTACCAGTAGAGGGAATGTCGGCAAGGTTGTCAGGGAAAGACAAACGAGGAACAGTGCGAGGATGCCGAGCCCAAATGCTATTGGATAGGCAAAGAAGGCCGTTGGAATGCTGATTCCAAGCGCTTCGCGGTTACTCCGCCTCGCAAGTAAGTTGATAAGACCCGCCGCAATACCCAGAAACAAAAGAAGTCGCCATGAATCGAAAAACATCGAATAAATAGTTTGGTTAGGGCTACCTTGAAGCGCAAGGGTTGTTGATTCCATGGCATAAGCGGAACCCGTGCATAGCCCAATGAGGGCATAACTATAACAATGGATCGCTACTTTGCGCATCTTGGCCGTCCTTGGCTTCCAGTTCTGGGCGTCCTTGCCCTTTCGTTTACATCCACTATTGGTTGCAACCTTTTCTCTCATCGGCAACTTTGATTGCTCTGCGTGATTATGATGTACATATGTGCCGAATTTACACTTTTACAATCGCCCTCTTCATGAGCCAAATCGCACTTGCACAAAATTCGTTTGACCTTGATATTCAAACCGATGACTGGGTGCTTAAGAATGTGCCAGAACCCGGAAGTAAGGAGGCGCAACTTGCAGCAGCCTCCAAGGCACTTGCCATGGGGCATTACCAAGAAGCGATGCGACTTTCTT
>JACKQG010002705.1_pt1 | contig 22719 bp, 19 predicted proteins | sample 8237621 | NCBI WGS metagenome assembly JACKQG01 (sample SAMN15677084, study PRJNA649215) | marine metagenome | biome: marine; feature: Black Sea; material: saline water; isolation source: suspended particulate matter (SPM) from the Black Sea western gyre | collected 2013-06-09/2013-06-10 | depth... | reverse complement strand
TATAAGATTAAAGCACCCTTCGGGCACAGGGATTAAGGATTTTTTTCCTTCGCCTCAGCCTTCGCCTGCACTTTAGTGCGTTATGTTTATGCAAAGTATGTGCCATATTTTTATATTACAATGTAAGACAAATAATTTCTGGTAGTTAGCTTAGTTTGTATATTTTGGAGAATAAAACTGAATTAAAAAAATTCCGACAATCTGGTCGAGTGGTTAGACGTAATAGGCGAGAAATGTAAATGATGAAGAAAATTCATTGAACCCACTTCATAACCTGAAATATTCTTTTACAAAAAATTATAATCAAAAAAACAAAAACATTAATTGGTGGAATGTTACACTAAAAATAAAACCGCATCCAAATCTCTACTTTCTTTTGAATTTGTTTGCTGCCGTATTCTGTATCATTTCCACCGAAGAATAAAAACGGCCATAACAGCACTTCAAAATTTGTGTATGGCTTGTAGCTTAATTGAGATGATAAAAGAATACTATTATCAGTTAAATTATAAATAGTGAACACAGATATTGAAGAATAAAGCCAGGAAAATGGTTCGGGGTGACTTAATTTCAAATAGAGATAATCCTGCATTATTGTTTTAGAGCGAAATGTGGTGGACATATTCATTTTTGCAGAATTGATTAATTCGGGATTGTTGCTTTCCAAACTGTTACTCAAATAGTTTACGTAAGAAAAGAACTCATTTTTTGACAGACCGCTGTTATTGTGATAATATTCAGCAATGAGCGTTGTATTGAATCGAGTGAGATAGCGTAATCCCAACAAATAAGAACCGCCGTTTGTTTTATGTTGGGAAATTAACTCATCATTAACAAGATATTTAATTTCATCCTGCGCATAACTAAATTCAGCATGAATTTCCAGATTCTCCCGTAAATTGGTTGAAAAGTCCAGACCCAACCGTTGTGGTTCATCTTTTTTGAAAGCAGCCATCAAATCGATGTCGATGTTTTTCAGGAGGAAGTATAGCTTGAATGCTGCACCAACTTTATCCGTGGAAGCAAACTTTTCATTGATCTCGGCTTCAGGTGGTAACAGGACAGCCCCTAACGAAAAATTCTGCAAAATATCGGAATTAAAGCTCCTGTTATAACTTAAATAAACTGACGTTTTACCTGCGAGAGCAAGATCAGGATTTTCAGGATCTTTTTCAGCATTAACATAACCCACAGGATTAAAGGCATATCCTTTGCCCCAGTTAAAGCGACGCTTCCCGATGCTCAAACTCAAACGCGGTGAAAGATTCAGGCTGCCATACAATTCAAAAAAGGAAGGCGAAAGGGGTTCTTCTTTAGCGTACTGGTAAAAAGTCTTCATAAAAAAACCGACTTGCTTATGGCGGTATGTTCCGTTCAGGTAAAAATCAAGCTTGTATTGAGAAAGATAATTTTCTTTTTCAGCAACATCATAAAACTGTAATCCGAAAAATGGCGATGATTTTTGGGTTTGCAGCAAACCCCATTTCGCATCCAGATTACCATTAAATTCTATTTTAGCTTCATCTTCTTCAGGAATATCAAAATCATAGTCTTGCGAAAAAGCGCTGGTTGAGGCAAAAGCAAAAAGCGCCATTAGAAGAAATCTTTTTATAAGCCTCATCGTAATTCACCCAATCTTGATAAATAATCAAGCGTAAACACTTCATCAGGAAACTTTTTGAGTTTCATTTTAGAATAGATCATCAATGAACGATAGCCTTTATACAGCGGGCTGCTTGTTTCAATGACCGCAGGTCGTTTGATTCCATCACCAAAATCTTTAATATTTTTAAAGTCCAGCGTTTTTATTAGCGTACTCGAAGCAGCATAACATTCGACTTTAGATACCATAGTATTTTTTTTATCGACCCACATTTTTAAATTATCGTAGGCAACTGTTTGAGTCCTGGCTTTCAAATCTAAAACATATCCTGATCCATCTTGCTCTATTATTGTTGCATCATATTCAACGGAATAATCAAGCCGCATAATATCAGCATTATTGAAAATGCCGCCAACAACCGACTGCATGCTGGTGATGCGAATTGGTCTTCCAACATTGGGAATATAGAGCCACATGTTATCGCCTAACCGCAAAGTTGCCCGTCCTTTTTCACTCGCTGGCGAAACATAAAGCATGGCGACTTTGTCTTTGCCTTTTTTAACCGTGTAAAAGATAAACTCTTTTTTGCTGCCATCAGGCTCTTCATTAATGAGCTTGCGGTAGGATTCATAAGAGACAGGCATGAGGTTTTCATCCACTTTTTTAAGAATCTCATTGCCCTTGGTTTTATTTGTGGCGCTCTCCTGCGCCCAAATAATAGATGAAATGAAAAAAAATATCATAAAATAAGAAAATTTATTTTTGTGCATTTTTGCTCCGTTTGTTTTTAATGACTGTTTCCACTGCTTTTTTAGCAACTCCAGCATTTTCGTGATATTCTATTTTATTCGTTTTTAATTGTCTTACCATTTTATCACCAAATTTGCCTGCAATTATTGTTTTAACAGACTCTTTTTTGAGAAGATCCACAACCACTGAACTGGCGCCACCTCTTCGATTCTGGGATGGATTTTTGATGGATTTTAAGAAAACACCTTTCTCATCAAATATAAGAAAATACGGCGCCCTTCCTGATACCTTACTTATTTCAGAAGTTACGCTATCGCCAACTGTCGCAACAGCTATTTTGTTTGAGGATTTTGAATTGTCCGCATTTGAATTGGACATAATTGCCATGCTTTGCTGAACTTGAAAAAAGAAGGTACTTAAAAATAATACCAGAGCAAATATTTTTAAATTTTTTCTCATCTTTTGTTCTCCTTAATTATTTTAAATGCTTATGCCCTTAGTTCAGTTAAAAAGTCATTGCGAGGAGCAAAGCGACGAAGCAATCTACTGTTGTTTACAGAATGAGATTGCTTCGCTTCGCTCGCAATGACCGGAGAGTAATAATTATCTCTAACTTCCTTAATCATTGAATGTTAACCCTCCTTTAGCTGATTAAAGGGACCAAGCATTTTATTATTACACATGCCTCAAAGCATCAACTGGCTGCATTTTTGAAGCCTTCAGTGCGGGCTGCAGGCTGGAAATAACAGCGATAATAATCACAATCAAAGAAACCGAAATTAAATCTGACGGAGAGATCGATGTCTCCAATTGAATATTTTTCATTCTACTAAAAGAAAAATGGAATTCTGCAAGATTAATCAAAAACAAAGTAAGCACACCAATGACATTGCCAACAATGGTGCTGATCACTCCCAGCGAAAAACCTTCAGCCATAAAAAGCCACAGTATTTTCGACGGTAACGTGCCAATCGCCGAAATAGCGCCGATCTCGCTGACACGTTCATACACCGACATCATCATGACATTCAAAATACTGATGAGTACAATTGCGATGAGAACCATTTTAACTGTAATGATCAATAAGTCAACGATTGCAGCAATGGGTGAAAACGGGGACAGGTCAGCCCAGGTGTGTAACTCAAAAGCGGGCTTGTCCTGCTTGTTTGTAAATTGGGATAATTCATCAGTTAGTAAGTTATTCGTTCGGTCCAGATGGCCAGGATTTTTCAGCCGAATCGACACTTCATTAATTTCGTTGCCGTGAATCCGTAACAAGATTTTAGCATCATCGATATGCACGAAACCATCCCGCCCTGATGGTCCCATGATACCTTCGATGATATTGGAAACCTTCAGGCTCAAGCCATTTACAGAACCATCCTTATTATTGGCAACCAGAACGACCTCATCGCCCCCTTTGAGCTTCAATCCTTTGGCTATATTTTCAGGTAAAATTATTTTACCTTGCTCAATAAATTTGTTGACATCTTGAATATCTCCTTTTATTCTTTTTACTAATTGAGGACATGCAGCATTTTCCATTTGAGGTTCAACTGCGGTCAAACGAATATTGGTAGTTTCCTGAAAGTTGCTCAACATCGCGCCAAATTTGATACGATAAGAATATGCTTCAATAGCGTCGCCATGTTTTTCTAATATTTTATCAAGTTGTTTGATGCCTTTTTCATTGATGTTTAAGTGCAGGGGCAGGTTATCGATGGAACTGACATATCCTTTTTTATGAATTTGCAAATGTCCCAGCATTGAGTCTGTGATGGAGCCAATCATCATGCTTTTGAATGAAACAGAAACTCCTGAAAAGACGATCACCAAAACGATCCCGATAACGATAAGCAGGGAAGTCATCAGTGTGCGTCTTTTATATCGAAGCAAATTTCGAATAGCTATTTTAAAAATATTTTTCATTTTATTATTTTCTCCAGTAAATAATTTGCAATATTTTTGCCGTGATTCTATGCAGCAACAATTTCTTTGTCCATAATTTTTCCGTCTTCAAGTGTATAAATAATTTCAGCTTCTTTGACGATCTTGGGATCATGTGTCGAGAATATAAAAGTTGTTTTGAAATCCCGCTGCATTTGCCGCATCAACTCAATAATTTTAAATGCCGAAGCATGATCCAGGTTAGCAGTGGGCTCGTCTGCCAGTACTAATTTGGGATCAGTAACCAGCGCTCGCGCAACAGCAACCCGTTGTTTTTGTCCACCTGAAAGCTGTGAAGGAAATTTATCTTTTTGATCAGCGATACCAACCGCATCCAGGTAGTGCATAATTCTTTCCTTTCGTTCTGCGCCTGGAATATTTTGCACCATAATTAGCGGATATTCCACGTTTTCATAAGCAGTCAACACTGGCAGCAAATTAAAATTTTGAAAAATGAATCCAAGATGTTCACCACGAAACTGGGCAGCCGTTTTATTGGAAAAATTATTCACTAATGTGCCATTCACAAAAACATTGCCAGATGAAGGCTTGTCAAGGCATCCGATGAGATTGAGTAATGTTGTTTTGCCACTGCCCGAAGGACCAACAAAAGATACAAATGATTGTTCAGAAATTTCTAATTCAATATCTTTTAACGCCTGAACAGATAATTCTCCCATTTGATAGTTTTTAGAAATTTGTTTTAATTGGACTAAAGACATATATTTTTTCTCCATAAATTAACAAATAATTTTTTTTCTGTATTTCTAATTTGAACGCATGAGTTATTTTTATGAACCAAGAAGTTCAATGAATTTATTATTCACCACTAAACAAATTTAATACCAAAAATTGAATAAAATATAAGAAGATATAACTTGTTGTTATTAAAGGAGAGTTTATGACAGTTTTTGAACTATATTGAGACATAAAACAAGAATCGACCATTTGGTCGATAATTTAGACAGGATGGGCGAATTCAGTTGGTGTACAAGCGAGAGAATCTAATAAGTCTCAATATCTTTGTTGAGTCTGACTTTTATTACAATTGTTGTAATTGATTGAAAATGTCACGCATTATAAATCCATCTTTTCGGTTCAAAATCGGGTCTGTTTTTTATTTCCATAATTTCCATTCCCACAGCCAATACCAAAAAGCCTTTACGTTCTGCATAACTCATTACTGATTTATCAACATAAAGACTTGCCAACAGACCAATGAGTTTTTTACTCCTATACTCGGGGAAGAACTCCAAGAACTGGCTGATTTCTTTAACAAAAGCATTCACATCTTTGCTATTCAAAGTTGATTTTGTACTGTTCAAAAATACACACTCTCCGGAAATAGCAATTAAATCAAACTCTTTTGTTCGTCCATCCGCTAACTTCCGTTTATGACGGGGCGTTAAATCTTCTATTTCTATTTCAAATTTTTCATCAATAATACGTGAAACACTGGGAATAACTAAATCTTCAACCATTGTCCCCATCTTATTCGCCAGTTCACCCCGTTGTTTATTCATATTAAGCGTTTGTTTTTGCTGGCTGTCTTTGTAATCCCTCATCTCGTTTTTAAAATCGCCCATCTCATCTTTAAATACTTTCATCTCAATACTTAAATTTTCAACCTCACGACTTAAGCGATTGAGAGACGTGTTTGTCTGGATGATGAATTGACCAAGCAACGTTTCCAATCGGTCAACTCGTTCTTCAACTTCAAAATTCATGGGAATCTCCAATATTTGATTTTCTAAATTAATCTAAACAAAAATCAGCTAAAAGTCAACATAAAAATCTATTGAATAAAAACAGGCATTTTCTCCATATTATAATTCTAATAATTTTTTTGAAAATTTTGTCATTTTGAGTGAGTTAAAAACTGTTCGGGCGAAGGGAGCTTGGTTTTAGCCTCAAAATATTTATTTCACTCGAAACTGCAATCCCAAAGATCCAAAATAATTATCAAACCGGTAATAGCCGGCATTGGAATCATTCTTCAAATAACCGCCCTGTAGGGATAGTTTGATGTTTTTTATTCCCCAATTTACTGCAAAGCTGCGACTCAAACCTCCCCAGATTAGAGACCGTTGGTCAGATCGCGTATCTCCTGAAATATCGAGATTTCCATCGATATCATAAAGCTGCCTGTTGTGGTAATCTTTTAAATAATATACTGAACCCAATTCAAACTTTATATAAGCTGGTAAATAATGAGTGAAATTCAGGGAGAATTCATGTCCGCGATAACCGTAACGGTCATCAAACAGTTCATCTTCAGTAAAAAGATCGTCTGTGTTCATCACGGCAGCAGAACCTGTCACCAATCCTGGATTGAGACGATTCAGGTATTTCAAACTTAAAGATGTTTTATCTCCGAGCGATTGAGCGACTTTAATACTGCTCACCAATTGATCTACACTGGGCATTTCAAAAAATTCAGGATTGCGCCAGTTAGACGATATCTGCAACGGAATGTAGTTTTTAAGTCCATAATTGAAAATCATTGTAATGGAAGTCCCTGTTTGGAAAAAAGTGTTCATCTGCGCGTACAAATAGTGCTCCCAATAGCTAAATTCGGGCAATTCGGAATAATTCCGATTGTTCAAAATGTAGCCAAATTTGCCGATCAGGTTGGAACGGAAATATATTTTTGAATTTCCATAAAACTGCAATTTCGAGTAATCGAAAAAATCATAAATATCTTTGCCATCATGCATACGCCAGTTGGCGCCAAAATACAAAGTTCGTTTATTGTCCGAACTCACGGTATAACCATCATAACCAAATGCCTGGTTGTGGTAAAGTCTGTCCGAATAAGTTTTGAAATAATTAAGATCACCCTGGTAAAAGATTCTCGATTGTACCGTTTCTCCCTTAAAAATATGGCTTGCCTTCAAACCTAGGTTATCATTCACATCCGGTAATTGTTTATAATTATAAAATGAATTGGAATAATATGCCAGGGATTGTGAAACTGAAATAGATGTTTGTGAAAATATGTTTGATATTGAAAGTATTGTGCTTAATAATGCGACGTAAAAAATTATGTGCTTTTTCATTTTAATCACCTCTTTAAAAAAACAAATAGCACGGTTTGTGATTAAAATGAAACCGCGCTATTTGCCATGTATCGAAAATTATTTAATTGAACGACCTCTCTGTCCCATTCCGATTGGCCCGGTTTCGTCACATTCGCCAGTACCATCACAAACTCCAGAACCAGAACCATTGAAGCCACGTCCCATCTGTCCCTGGCGTTTTCCATTCATTTGACCAAATTTGTTGCCAGATCCATCTTGTGGTTTAACATAATCAGGATCTTCACAATTTGGGATTCCATCGCCATCAGCATCTTGAAAGTTGTCGCAGATGCCATCGCCGTCTTCATCAACAAAACCGCCGGAGCCACCATTGCCTGCATTTGGATTTGATCGTACATAATCGGGATCCATTCCATTGGGGATTCCGTCACCATCATGATCCGGGGCATTGTCATTATAGCCATCGCCATTTTCATCAACAAAGCCAGCGCCGTGGTTACCATTTTGCGCAAAGCTGTCTGCGCTGAAAGAAACGAAAGTTAAGAACATCGCGGCAAACGCGAAAACTAAAAGTTTGGTTAAGTGTCTCATCGTACACCTCCAATAAAAGATTAATAAAAAATTAAAGTTAATTAGTTGATTTGAGTTTTTAAGTTCAAATTCACAGCGTCATTAGGCAACTGGTGTGCCAAAAATTATTTAACATAATTAACCATTTGATTATTAATAAAATATGGAGCTTGGTTTGCAGGAATGAATGGATTCATTTTTCGCCCAAACAGTCGAGATGCTCAACCTGCTGGGCGAAAATATATTATCTTTCTGAATACAATTCAATTTGTAATAAAAAGCAGATATCAATAACTACAGCTTGTTCACAATTTTTTTTATTCAAAAACAACAATTATTATTGATTTTGTAAAATTATTTTGTATATTCAGTAGTGATGTTGTACAGAAACTGTATAATCATTTGAACCCCTTTAATCCAAAACAATATAAACATATGAATAGAAATGAATTAGAACATATAATAAGAGCTTCAGGAGAGATTGCTGAAGTTAAGAAAGTGATCGTATTCGGAAGTCAGTCTATTTTAGCTCAGTTTCCTGATGTATCAAAACCTATTTCCAAATTTGATAATTCTAATATTTCTATATTGATTCAAAATCGTGAAATCTTAATCAGATCAATCGAAGCTGATATTATGATTCCAAATTCAAAAGAAAAAACTGAGTTGGTAGAAGGTGTAATGGGGGAACTTTCTTTATTTCATGATACTTTTGGTTATTATGCTCAAGGTGTTGATCTTACTACCTCAAAATTACCTGAAGGCTGGGAAGATCGACTGGTGGAGATATGTAATGAAAACACAAATGGTATATCAGGAATGTGTTTGGAAATTCATGATTTAATGATATCGAAACTATATGCAGGTCGTAAAAAAGATATAGAATTTTTTAAAGCAGCTGTAAACAGTAGTCTGATATCAATGGAAACTTTAAGCAAAAGGTTGAACAAAACATCGATGTCAGATGAACGAAGAATTATAATTGAAAATTATATAAAGAGAGAATTATAAAAATGAATATGCAAAAACGTTCTAATGAAAGATCAATTGCATTGCACAAAGAAATTGTAAAAAAGTTAAGGCGTAATCCGAACCTATGGGATATTCCTAAAAAAAACATATTAAAGTGGAAAAAAATTAGAGATAGACTTTCACCAGCTTTTTTAGAGTGGGAATATATTCTAGGTAAAAATACAAAAGAACAGATATTGTTTATACTTGAAGATGATTCTGAAGATTCAATACGGCTTCGTTCTTCAAGTCCATTTACAGGAATATTGAGTGAAAATGAAAGAAAAACGATATTTGAATATTACAGCCAACAATAATAAAAATTAGGCATAGAAAAAGCGATGGGCTAACAAAATTTTAACCTGATTGGAACTGTTTTGGTGATTATTGGTTGGATAATAATTGAACAAATTTGGAAAAAGAAAAATATTTTATCTTTCAATCTTTTTATCTGAAAAATTGTTACAAAGCGATAAATATAGATTAGCTTAACAGAATATTCAATCATATTATTTTAAAGATTTTTAATGTAATCATAAAACAATAAGACCCTCTTTGTATCTTCGTGATTTATTAAAAATGGTTCCACATCTTTTGCAAGTTGCTTGAAATTAAGCACCTGACATTTCTGTCCAAGTCTGGATTTTAATTCATCAATTGTTTTTATGTCTGCTTTTATTTTTAAATAATCAAAATCCGGTCTTGTGTTGCTTAACAAAAATATTGTGTCATAAAAATCTCTCCCCATGGATCTTTTCCTGTAAAGAATAGCTAATATCTTTTGCGCTAACAGCATGGGGCGCGGAACAACATTTATTCTTGTAAACACATCAAATTTATTAAGGATAATTTTATCAGGATCATATTCAATTCCCTGGGCTTCTGTGTCTAACCGAATCATTAATTTTTCCTTTTTATGTCCCGAAAGTTTTGTTTCATAGAGCAAATTTCGAAACCCTATGTAGCAATGGAACGCTCCCTTAAATATATTCCTGGTCTCAACCTCATAACCCTCCAAAGATAGTTTTTTGCTGATTATTTCTGTCAGATTTTTAAATTCAGAATTATTGAGATTAAAATTATCAAAATCCAAATCTTCAGAAAAACGATTGTTGCCGTGAACAATACGATTTGCGGTACCGCCCATAAAGACGAGCTTGTTTGAAAATTCGGTATTAAAAATGATATCCAGAATTTTGTATTGCAGATATTCTCTTAAAAGATTTCTTTTAAATACGCGCATTGGTTCAGGGTAAAATGATTCAATTTGTTTCAACTCAAGCATGGTTCATGAACTCCCAAAAAGAATTTACTGTGTTTATCAACCGTTTTTGGTCGAATTTCTTTGCCAGAAATAGAAATTTATTTTCATTAACTTGTTCAGAGAATAATTCTGAATTAATGCGCAAACTTTCAAAATCATCTTTTGACTTTATTTGTGGATTGAGATAAAAATAATCCAAAAGCGCTTTTTCAGGACAGGCAATTTTGAAAATTCTTTGACTATATTCAACAAGGTTATAACCAAAAAATAAAGTTGGTTTAAGAGTTTTATATGAAAATTCGACAATGGGAGTGGAAAAGTTTGTGGTCTTTCGGGTTGAGGCTGAGGTAATCCGATAAATGCTTTCAGGGATTAATGAAAAATAGGACAGGGCGATTTCAAAAGAAATATAAGAAGGCGTGTAAATTCTATTGGCAATTTCAAATAAAACATTTTCATTTATCTCAAGGTCAGAAAAAATATAATATCCCCTGATGAGTTTTTTAATGTATCCTTTTTCCTGCCATTCATTTAATCTTCTCCTGTGAAAATTGCTATCGATTTTTTTTATTTCACTTAATGAGAAAACAGGAAAAATTTTCAACTGTTCTTTGAAATCAATAAACTTCATTATATTCCTCCAAAATGCTATTTTTAGCACTTTCAAGAAATAAAATATAAAATATATTTGATAAATGCAACTGAAATTTTAGAAATTTTTCATTAGGAGTTAAACAGTTAAATTCTTGTCCAAAAAGCAAAAAATTTTTTGGGTCACAGAAACAGAACTGGTCACAGAAAAAAACTTTTAAATTTCTGAAACCATGTTTTTTTCTTTTTGGTTCTGGCATGTCCAGGTTGTGTATAATAGTTGGTATAATGTTTTCAAGAATAATTTTACATTCTATTAAAAAATTTTATGACAAAATCAAATTGATGTTGTATCAATATAGTGATGCAAAAACAACACTCCTTGTATCAATGTATTGATGCAACATGATTGTTATTAGGCATTTTCAAAATTCATTTTTTGTAATTTGTTTCTCGATCAGCAGTAAATTAGCAAGTAAATGCTTTTTGAAATGAAAATGGAATATCACACTCCCTTTTTCATCCCCAACTTCTCCAACCGCGACCGCAAATGCCGCTCCGTAATTCCAATCAGTCGTGCAGCAGCGCTTTGATTTCCGTTCGTTTGAGAAAGCGCCTCGGTGATCATCTCTTTTTCAAAAGCGTGAATTTTATTTTCATAGCCATCTTCAATGTTGTACGGATCAAGGATTGCCCGCTCGGAAACCTTTTGTAACTGAGGCGGCAAATCCCGTTGGGTGAGATGTTCTCCACGGGCAAGCACAACTGCAGATTCGATCATATTTTCCAGTTCACGAACGTTACCCGGGAATTCATATTTCATCAGATAATCTAACGCTTCCCGGGTAATTCCTTTTATTGGCTTTTGGTTTTCTTCTGCATACTTTTTGATGAAATATTCTGCCATGGCAGGAATGTCCACTTTTCGATTTTTTAATGGCGGTATCGGAATTGCCACAACATTCAACCTGAAATAAAGGTCTTCACGAAATTCATTCGTACTGATCATTTGCTCAAGATCACGGTGCGTAGCTGCAATAATACGGGCATCCACTTTGATGGTTTTATTGCTGCCCAACCTTTCAATTTGTCCAAATTGAATCGCCCGAAGCAGCTTCACCTGCATTGACAACGGAATATCTCCCACCTCATCAATGAACAGGGTGCCGCCATTTGCTTGCTCAAACCTACCGATTCGCTGTTGTGACGCGCCGGTAAACGCACCCTTCTCATGACCAAACAGTTCGCTTTCCATTAAATTTTCTGACAATGCAGCCACGTTAACAACAACAAAAGGATTGTCTTTTCGGGGACTGGCAAAATGAATAGCACGGGCTATTAGTTCTTTGCCGGTTCCGCTTTCCCCGCGAATGAGCACAGTAGCTTTACTGGCAGCAACACGAGCGGCTTTATTCAACACTTCTTCCATTTCACCGCTTTGGGTGATAATGGAATCAAACTTGAACTTCTTTTCCAACTGTTCTTTTAATAATTTATTTTCAGCAATTAAAAGTCTTTTCTCCTGGATTCTCAAAATCAGGTTTTCCAGTTCATCGAGATCAACAGGTTTGGAAAGATAGTCGTAAGCGCCAGACTTCATTATTTTAACTGCACTTTCAACGTTCCCATAAGCCGTCATCACAACCACATCAATATCAGGATTCAATTCCTTGATTTTACCCAGCACAGTAAGTCCGTCCCATTCAGGCATTCGGAAATCAGTTAATACCAAATCAATTGTATTTTTCTGTACGATCTCCAAACCATCCGGCCCATTGCTGGCGGTAAAAATTTCATAACCGCGCCGTTTAAGAAAACTTTTTAAAGAAATAAGCTGTGCTTCTTCATCATCGATAATCAAAATAGATAAATGATTCATTGTTATTCACTCTGCATTTTAAAAAAAAAAGATTTCTTACCACTAATTTCACTAATTAACACGAATTAAAATAAGTTTTGGCAAAATGATTAAGTGGCAAAATAATTAATTAAAATAAAATGGACATACAATATTTATGAAAAAAAACATTATAAGTTGCAGATTTTCTTTCTGCATTAAACATTTAATTTTAAATTAGTGTAATTCGTGAAATTAGTGGTTCCGAGTTATTACTTGCCATTCTCAACAGCTCTCGGCATCCGAATTACAAATACCGTGCCTTCACCGTCATGGCTTTCCACCGAGATAACACCACCGTGTTCATAAACTATTCTTTGAACGATACTTAATCCTATTCCGGTTCCCTTTGCTTTGGTGGTAAAATATAAATTAAAAATATTTGATCGAATATTTTCAGAAATCCCAGCCCCTGTATCTGCAACTGAAATTTCCAGTTCATCTTCCTCTAATTTTTCCACAGCAATATTTAACTTACCTGTATCGGGCATGGCGTCAATTGCATTTTGAATTAAATTCATAAAAACCTGTTGCATTTGCCGCCGATCCCAACTCACTTCTCCTTTCCATTCGAGCAATAACGATATCTGGATTTTATGCTCATCTAACATAAACTGATATTGCTGACGAAGATAGTTAAAGAATTCATCTATTGAAAATACTTCCGGGATTATTGGATCAGGACGGGAAAATTTCAAAAAATCCTGCACAGTTTCATTTATGCGGCGCACTTCTTTAATTACGATTTTTGCCAGTTGATGATATTCATCGTTATTATTAGTTGGCTCAAAGTCTTTGTCCAATTGCTGGACGATAGTACCAATAGCATTCAACGGATTCCGTATTTCATGCGCCACTCCTGAAGCCAGTTCACCCATGGCAGACAACCGCTCTTTTCTTTGAATCTGGGCTTCCAATTTTTTCTGTTCAGTTAAATCCCTGATCACCAATACCGTGTTTACTGAATCGTCTTCATCAACATATTTTGATTTTGAAACCAGTAATGTTTTATTATGGTGTTGAACCTTGCATTCAATTTGTTCCATTGAAGTGGAAGATAACAGCAAGGTTTCACAATCCTGCCCGCTTATTATTTTTCCAAAAACTTTTCCTATTACTTCCTGTTCATTGATTTGAAAAATTTCTTCCGCAGCTTGATTGAAAATTTTTACCTGTTTTTCTTTGTCAATCACCACAATGGCATCGCTTACATTTTGAATGATATTACCCGAATAGGTCTCCACAGTTTGATATTGTCTCTGCAGCAATCCATAATTTTGCCGCACCAAAATGAAAGTAAAAATAATAAACCCAACAACAACAAGGATCAGGCTGATGATGCCTATTCTCCGATAAATCCGGTTTTTAATCTGGTTAAGTGGTTCGGCGGAAAGTCCCAACCTGAATATCCCCACAAGAATTCCATCATAATAAAATGGATGGACAGCCTCAAAAATTTCCTGGTTTTCGAATTGAATTAGTTGAATTTGAAAAGAGGTATCACGCATCACCTTTGATAAAATTGGCGAATCTTCAATCCTGTCAAGTTCCCTGACATTCCCGGAAGCAGCAATGATTCCAGAACTATCTTGCAGTGCAATATATACAATGCCGGGATTAACTGCCATTTCCTTTAACAGTGAACCAAATCCAATCCGCCTGCGAAAATTAAGCAATTCTTCAGCATCTAAATTAAGCACGATTGCACTGCGGTCTTTTGCAGCTAGGGCGACAACATAGCGCGTGCCTTGTTCAAAATTCGCTTGTTTGTAACCGATGATCAATGTATCCTGGATTCCGTCAAACAATGGTTTTAGAGTCTTTTTCGGATTGGTTCTCCCAATACCTTCATGACCTTTTGGATGCTGGCTGCGATATTTTTTCTTTCCGTCATTCCCAACTATATTAATGCGATAAATGTTGTTTTCCCTGGCAAACTTTTCCAGAAATGAATTGGAGATTCTTTTTTGTTCATATAAATATCTAATAAAACCTGCATTGTTCAACAGTCTTTCTTCTAAAAAAATTTCAAGATGTTCATAAGTCAACAACGCATTATTAGATGAAATAAGCACAGTTTCCAGGAGTGTGTGCGCTTGTTCTTCCATCAAATCCAGCAGTTCTTTTTTGCTTTGATGCAGCTCGATGAGTGCAGAAGAGATCATCAAAGCTGCTAATACTAAAAAAATCAGGATCAAACTTCCTGGCTGGAGAAAGGATTTTTTTAATGATGATTTGTTTTTCATTTTTTCTTGAACATGCTCTGTGTATAAATAAATATTCAAATATTTGACGATTGAATAACGAAAATGATCCAGCCTGAAATTTTTGTGCTGATAAAATTAATTGATGTAATAAATAGAAAAGAAAAATTCCCACACTGAATAAAAAATCCCACAGAAAAATATTATCTATTTATTTTAACGCTGTGGGACTTTATTTCTGTGAAAGAAAATTGGCATTATTAAGTCTGTTTTAAAAGTTATAGATTTTTATTTCACCAACCCAACCGCTTTTCTCCCCTTGTTTTTCATCGGATCACCTGGATAACCCAGCGCTTTCCAATCCAGCCGTCCTTTTGTTTTATGATGACAATCCCAGCATTTTAATGCCTTCTCTTTAGGAGCAACCGTATGATTAGCAGGAATGTACATTTCAGTCTCGACAAAATCATACTCGCCTGAATATTTTAAACCCACGGACTTCATTCCAACTTCAGATGCTAAATTCCAATCCCATTTTTTCCAATAACCTTGTTTGCCAAATAAATGTGGTACGATAAGATAGTTATTTCCTTTATCGTAAATTTGTTTTCCTTTCATTAATTTGAAAGGAAATATTTTCGCGTTAGCATCTTTTACATCGCCGTTCAATTGATTTAGCTCAACAACTTTTTTAGGATTAATTTTGTCGCCAAATTGATAATAATCCGCCTTCCCATTATACCAGCGATATTCAGGTTTGAAATTTTTTGCCCATTTAAAGTCACCTTTTTTCTTGTTATAGGTTTCTTTTCCATATTCATCTTTTTGAAAATGAGTATCCTTTCCAGCGGTTGACCAATCCCACCAAACCTTGCTCGGATTTCCACGACCAAGAGCCGGTATGTGGCAAGCCTCACAGGAAACAGCGCCAGTGTGGTTATTCAGTTTTTCATTTTCGTGTAGATCAGATTCGTGACAATCGAGGCAGCTAATGTGTTTGATCCCCTGTGCCATTGAACCATGAGAAGCGCCGTTAATTTCATGACTCTCCGCCGTGTGGCATTCGGTGCAAGAGAAATCATTGCCGCCCATGTGAACATCCAAATCCCGCGAAGGATTGATCAGGCTGTTATCCATGTCTCCATGTTTAACGCCATTTCCACCACCGCCATAAAAATGGCAGGTTCCGCAATTCTGCCGCGTTGGCATTTTTACGCTCTGGGCAACTTTTAATAAATCGGTTTTTTCCTCAGGCATACCTGCTGCTGTAGGCACTTTTTTGTAAGTTCCGGTTGTTTCATGGCAAACCAAACAATCAATGTTAAGTGGATCAGAGAAATCAAATGACTCATCTTTCCAACCGTAACCGATATGGCAACTGGTGCAACGCGGGTAATTAGACGGAACAGCAACACAAAAATTGTTGACCATATTTAGTTTACCAAATCGCTTTTTTTTGTGTTTGGTCATGTCAAACTCTTCTCCCAGCCAGTTCCAGTGGCGCGTTTTTATAATTTCTTCGCCGACTTCCTCATGACATTCGATGCATGTTTCTGTCACCTCCTGCGGCGATTCGAATGGCCCTTCGATATTTTCTTTGTGATCTTCCTGTGCAGCCAGGATTGAGATGCTGATTAATACAACAAATACCATGATGATTAGTTTTTTTGTCATCTAAAAATTCCTTCATTCATTATAGTATTTAGATTAAAAATTAATTGAGTAAGCTTTATATAGTCTTTTATTCTTTGCGTCATATATATACTTGATAAACGTATTAATGTTCAAAAGTCTCGACGAATGAAAATGATTTTTAAAATTATAATCAATCTTCAAAATATTTTTTCACATCAGTTAGTAAAATTTATTTCACCAACACCAAACCACTCGTTTGCCCAATCTCTATTTCTCCCTGAATATTTTTTTGTATAATTTCAGTTCCTGCTTTCTCACCGTTGACAATCGCAGACCATTCACCCTGGGGTAATTTAAATTTAATCGATTTTTTGGGATCTCCATTCATCAACACAACAATGTCGTTTTTTGCGCCGGACAATTTTTTGTTTATCCAAAAACCAACGCCAAATTCATTTTTGTTTGCTAATAATTCAAAACTCTCTCTCGGTGCTTTTCTTAATACTGAGTATTTCTTCCGCAGCGCGATTAATCCTTTGTAGTAGTTGTATAATTCAGCGTTTATCTCTTTGTGTTCGTAATTGATCCAGTTGGTTTCATTGTCTTTATTGTAACTGTTGTGGTCAATTTGTCCCTGGTGCGAATCCGAAACCTCTGTTTTGGCGATGACTTTACTCCGGGCGAATTCCTGTCCTGAATGGATCATCACCGCACCCTGTGAAATAAACAGGTAAAGTGCGCCAAGTTTACTGGTCTTTAATTGTTCAGGAGTCAGTTTCACATTAGCGGCGATATCTTTGATTTTATCTGTTTCCTTAACCGCTTTACTGCCAATTCTCACAAAATCACCAAAAGTGTGATCGTCATGGGATTCCAAATAATTTATGGAATGTTCTATTTTTTGAAACAAACCACCATCTATAGTGGTTGATCCCAGGACGTAGCGTTTCAAATTTTCCGACGTATTTTCTCTTTCCCATTTTCCAAAAACGAAACCCAAATTGTCAAATGGATTCTGCCCTTTCACACCGTTCCTGATTTTATCATTCCAGGCAGCCCATCCTAATTTGGAAAAGTAGGCAGGTGCATAACCATCTCCCCAGGGTTCGGCGATAATATAAGCGTTGGGATTGATCTTCTTTGCCTCACTTAATATCTCTCTGCAGGTTTCTTCATCCATCAAGTACGCTAAATCGAATCTAAAACCATCGATGTGATATTCAGTCATCCAGTATTTTACACTTTCTAAAATCATTCTTCGAGCCATGGGGCGTTCTGTTCTGAAGTCATTGCCGCACCAGCTTTTAGCCATAAAATCGCCGTTTTTCTCAAGTCGAAAATAATATTTTTTATCGATATATTTGAATGGATTCAAATCGTATTGCGAGCAATGGTTGTAAACAACATCCATTATCACAGCGATACCTTTTTTATGCAGCGCCTTGACCATGTTCTTAAATTCATTAATCTGTTGACCGTTTATGCCACAATAATTGTCCGGTTCAATATTTCCTTCCGAGGCATAGTAAGATTCCGGGGCAAAGAAATATGATGGCATATATCCCCAATGATTTCTTTCGTACGGATTCCAGTCATTGTTAATGGCGAGCGTGCTGTCTTTATAGGGTATTTCAATATTTCCGAAATCGTGGCATGGCAACAGCTCCACCGCATTAATTCCCAAATCTAACAAGTAATCGATTCCTCCCACTTTCCCTTCTTCGGTTAATCCAAGATAAGTGCCACCATTTTTTACACCTGATGTCGGATGAACCGTCATATCCCGCACGTGCATTTCATAAATGATCAAATCCTGAATTGGTTTGGTTACCCAGGTATCACCTTCCCAGTCGTAATTTGTGTTTGTAACGATGCTTTTTCCCGGGTGCAGGTAATTGTTTTTTGTTACCACAGCTTTTGAGTAGGGATCAGCAATTAACAGGGAAGGATCAGACATGTTCTTTTCATCTTTTGCGCCAGTTACCCGGTACGCGTAATATAATCCATATTGTTCTCCATCCAATTGATACTCCCAGACACCGTCTTTATCTTTTTTCATGGGATATTCTTTACCCTGGTTTTCATTATGTTTTTTAAAAATAACCAAGGATACCTTCTCCGCATTGGGAGCAAATAACCGGAACATGGTTTTCCCGGATTCAATATTAGCGCCCAATTGTTTGGTCGAATAATATTTATTTTGTTCCGGGAAATAATCGGGGTAACGGGATTGTCCATAAAGATTTGAAAGAAAAAATAGCGTCATTAACAAAAAACCAATAATAGTTTGTGACTGAAATGTTTTACAGAAGATAATCATTGCTTCCTCCAATTAATTAATTGCGTAATTATTTATCGAAGCTTCGAACCAAAGATGCTTCCTTCGGTCGCCCAAAAACTGACAAGTGATAAGAGGGGGAGACAGGGCGAGAGGGAGAAGATGGCGCCAGGTTTGTTGGATATTTTTCTGCTTTCTTGGTATCCCCATCTACCTTTCGCACTCCCACTCATTTTAGAAAATATAAGAATCATACAAAACCTCAAAACTCCGGATTCCAAATATAAGTTAAAAAAATGAATTTGTCAATTATTGTTTTAATATTTTCCTAATCAGACAAAATAAACCTACTTTACGAAGGGGGTTGGATAAAATAACTTGGACATTTTAAAGTTTCCCAATATTTATAAATAATGACTTACGAGATCAAAATGGAGAACTTATTTTATCCCACCCCCTAAACAAGAAAGGTTGAGTATGGTTTTTGCACCGATAAGTTAAGATTACTTAAAATAAGAAAAATTTCTTGATTTTTAGCTTCAAATGTTATATTTTAAATGACGTAATTGAATGATAAAATAACAACTTAACAGCCCTGGATTTATTGGACGATAATTTGGTAAATTTTATGGATTTAATGTTCACTGCTGTTGTAACTATTTTACAAACAATATCTAATAGTAATTGCTGCTTTGATAATGGTGGTATTGGGCAAATTCTAATTTTTTCGATCATGTTAGGCACTTTTTTAACAATAAAAAAGATGTCCGATTCTGAACAGCGACCGGAAATTTTTCAGGATGAATCTTTATACTTTGCCAGGGAAGAGATCAGTCATCAATTTTCAAAATTTGAATGGGCGCCAATTCGGAAGCAGAAAATGGGAAAGAGCCTCGAAGATATTGATGTCTTTAAACATTTAAACAAATTGTTGAAAGAGACAGAAAATATTTTTGTTGTAATTTCCGGGGGTGGTGGCATTGGCAAAACAAAAATGTTATACGAATTCGCCAAGGAAACAAAAAAGAACAGAACCGTTTTTGCCAGGTGGAATTTGCCGAATACTTCCGTAGAACAAATTATAGATGAATATAAAGAACTTCCCAACACAACCAAATACATTTTGCTTGATGATGTTTACCGTAATCCCAAAAAAGCTGTTCAATTTTGTATAAGCCTGATGCCTGTTAAAACACAGTTTGTTTTAGCTGCCAGAGATGGCGACGAGCTGATGGATATTATGAAGGATTTTCAACTAAGGGCTGAATATTTTAAGTTGGAGGCGATGAAAAATATCAACGACCTGTTGGAGTTCAGTACAGAGCCCTGGATCAATTCTGATATCAAAGCAAAATTAACAAGCATCGCAAGAGGAAATCCCGAAGTTCTCTCCATTGGGCATGAGTTCATCGACCAGCAGAGCCAGGATAATTTAAGATTTGATGCCAATGAGTTTTTGGAGAATATTAAAGATAAAAAAAGTTTATTCGATTCAATCAGCAATTATTTTTTGGAAAATCTGGGCAGGGCAGCGCTGGCAGTTATTTCCCGCGCCGTCATTTTTAATGGTTTGAATCGCAATGATTCTTTTTGTAAAACCAATTTTAAATCGTACACAAAATTGAGAAGTCTGAACTATTTTTATGTCCAGGACGACAGGCTGTTTTTCAAACCGAATATTTTGGGGGAATATATCACTAATGAGTATTATTTCTTTAAAGAAAAAATTGCAGCAGCGTTTTCCAATTTGCTCCAAGATGGTAGTGAAGAAGATTTTAGATGTGTCCTTTCAACTCTGATTGATTTTTACAGACAGCAAAAACTACCGATTTACAAAGAAGCCGCTTCTTATCTATTATCTAAAGCCAAAAATAAAGGTTTGAGTGATAACACAATTGTGAATCTCCTGTTACGATGCGACGAAGAATTAAAAGATCCAAAAATTATAATTGATGCAATTAAAGATTTGAAGGCATTAAACATCGAGACTACAGAAATTGATCTCATAAACCGTTTTGCTATTTTTTGTGCAAAAAACAAGGCTTACGAGTGTGCAGCAAAGTGGTGGGAAACCTTATTAGATAGAGCGAGATTGCAGAATAACGATTCCTTGATTACAGCGCTGTATAATAATCTTGGTTTGGTTTTTTACAATCTCAAAAATTTAGACGAAGCCACCGAATGGTATCGGCTTGCCCACGATAAATTTGAAGCGATGGGAAATAGTTACGGAATTATTCAGAGCCTGAACAACCTGGCGCAGATTTATCAAAAAAGGGGGGATTGGCAGCGCAGCATTGAATTATATAAAAAATCAATCGATGAACTTAAAAAAAATGAAAACACCAAAAGGGCTGCCCGGGCTTATGCGATGATAGCCCAAATTTATAAATCAAACAATGAATTGGATAATGCGTTTGATAATTATTCGCAAGCGATGGAGTATTATGAGAAATCAGATGATGTCGATGGTTTATCACAAGTGTACGGCAACCTGGGGATAATTTCTAATGGTCGTAAAGAGTGGGACGAAGCTGCTAATTATTTTCAGAAAACGCTGGAGTGTATGGAGCAAATTGGAAATGTCGCAGGTATTGCAAGAACTCATAATAATTTGGCATTAGTTTTCCAGGAAAAAGGCAACATTGAAAATGCAATTAAATATTTTCAACTGGCGATTGAGAAGCTCAGGTTCATTAATGACACAAAGAGTTTGGCACAAGCTTATAATAACCTGGCTATGATTTATCAAAAAAATGAAAAGTTAGAAGAAGCAATGGAATTTTACCAGAGAGCGCTCTATGAATTTGAAAAGCTGGATAATAATAAAGCGATTTCTGTGACTTTGAATAACCTGGGTCTCATTCAACAAGAAAAGGGAGAGTTGGAACAGGCAATTGATTGTTTTAAAAGATCAATAGTATTTAAGGGAAAAACAGGTGCCTTGAAGGGAATTGAGCATATTTATGGGAATTTGGGTATTGCTTTACAGTCACTGAAAGAATATGATGAAGCAATAACGGCGTACGAACAGGCTATTTCAGGAATGGATCGAAATGGCAATCTGCAAGGATTGGCACAAACATACAGCAACCTTGGTTTCATTTATTATTATTTAAAGGATTATAAAGAAGCGCTGAAATTGCTCAATCAAACATTGTTTTTCTTTTTGAAACAGGAATCCACGGAGGATATAAAAAAGGTAAGTGGTATCCTGGCAAACATTCAAAAAGAAATGGACGTATATGAGTTTGGTAAATTTGCCGACGCTGCTTTAAAAGATGTTGTAAAAAACGGCATACAATGGAGAAGCCACGCTGTTTTGTCTGTTTATGATGCACAGGGGATTTTAAAGATAATGCAAAAACGTAAAAAGATGAGGCTGGCGCAGGCAGAAGAAATGTCCGGAGAAGATAATGTTGAATTAATAAGATGAATTCTCAAGTAGATGAGACAGCGAAAACCTTATATGGCTAAACCGGAATAACAAAGCCCACACGGATCAAAAACCCACACGGAAAAAAATCTTCTAATGGTTTGCCCTCTTTTGAAATCACTAATATTTCCCCTTCTTCGATACGCTGTATAAAGGCTGGGAAATTATGTTTGATTTCGTCTATGCTAAGTTGATTATTAGTCAAAGGCATATTGAAATAGTCCTCAAGGATAATTAGTGTCTGTCCGAGTAGTTAGTAATTGTTTGAATTATAACAAGTTAGTTATGTTATAAATTGTTCTTATTTAACTCATCCCCCCGGCCCACTTCTCTTAAAAAGAGAAGGGGGGGATCAATTATACTATAAATAACTATTTATTATTCAGGACGTTACTCCCCCTCTCTTTTTAAGAGAGAGGGGGCCGGGGGGCATAGCCCATAGCCGTCAACCTATGTGTCATTAGTTGTAAATTATCAATTAGTTATTATTGT
>JACKQG010002703.1_pt1 | contig 22740 bp, 20 predicted proteins | sample 8237621 | NCBI WGS metagenome assembly JACKQG01 (sample SAMN15677084, study PRJNA649215) | marine metagenome | biome: marine; feature: Black Sea; material: saline water; isolation source: suspended particulate matter (SPM) from the Black Sea western gyre | collected 2013-06-09/2013-06-10 | depth... | reverse complement strand
GTATATACAGAGTTCACGGTTTTCATCAGCCTCAATCAATCCGCCCATTACATCAAGGTAGGGTTCAAACATCCATTGCATAGATTCTTCCTGTTTTGATACGGACGTCTTAAGATAGCTCTGGGCATGTGCTATTATGTCTATGTCCAAATCCAATTTTCTTCCAAAATCAAACTCTCTAAATTGTATTTGACTCTGTGCTTCCATCTATTCCGTACCTCCAACCCTTATTTTTCAATCTGTTCAATGAAGGCTTCACAACGTGTTCTTAATCTTCCTTCATCTCCACCTCCATACTCTTGTATCAGAGGTTCTGATATAGGGACTCCAATATCATTTTCACGTGATTTTAAAAGGAAGCCATCGGTTCCATAAAAATCGCAAGATTGAATTCTGTTGAAAATAATGCCATCGACATTGTATTCATCTACCATCATTTTTATGTAATTTAACCTGTCAGAAAAACCATCCGCCATACGTGGACATGGTATTCTCTGTAAGTAGGATTTTGCAATACTGTCTAAAGGATGGCTGTCAATTTCCACTAAATTCCAATAATCTTTCGTGCCAAAACAGCAGTTATCAGTTACCACCAGCGCCCCGAGGCCTTCTATTTCATTTCGAAGTGTCGTGTCATCGCCGCACCACCCGCATACCATAATTCTGGCCCTATAATTGGAGGGCGGTTCCCTTTCGTGTATTTCTTCCAACAATCTCGTTAATAGCTTATTGTATTCCTCCGGTGTCGTCGAAACGCCTGCAATGAAAATTTTATGCAGATCAGACCCTCTGAGAACAGGATGTTTTTCCTTCTGAAGTTCATGTAGTTGTCTTAGTAATATTCGGTTCTTGTTGAACATGTTTATGGAATTCAAAAGTGCATCAGATGTTATTAGGACATGAAAGTAATTTTCCAGATCATTTTTAAACCTTCGGAGTTCTTCCCTGTACCAATCCAGGGCCAGTTCACCTTGAATCTTGTTGGGAATGTCGATAAATTCATCAAACGGTATACCGATTTTTTCCACCCACAATTCATGTGCCCGACGATTGTGATCACATTGATTCGATCCCACCAAACCATCAAGGAAATCATACTCACCTTCATATGCGAGCTCGAGAATTGAGCGAGACCACATACAATTGAAAGGACTCATATATACGTCGGCTTTGGAGGTCGTCTTCGCACTTAATCCTTTGACTTTATATGGAAATAATTTCCCTGCATGTATTATTTCGGAGGGTATATAGGAGCACCAATAGCCAACAATCTTGCCGCCCTCTTCCTTCCACACTTTGACGGCACTGTTGAGATTCGATGAAGATAATTCAAGTAACTCTTCCAATGCACCCATATCAGGCTCCTTTCTTAATTGACAATTAGTGGCTATGTTCTCTGAATTGGAAAGCTTCCCCTATTGGGTATAATGCCACGTCGATGTTGACTTCCTTCACACCGGGGATTTTTCTTGTAATCTTCCTGACCTGGTCTGCCAGTTTATCTCTTTCCTCTTGTGATTTACTTGACACAGTCTCAAGAACAGTTTTCACGGTCACCAAACCATCAAGGCAAGATACTTCAGCATGAGGATTCAGATCAATTAAAGCCCATTTTACCTCTGCCGCAAGTAGCAGATTGTCCAGTGTTTGCTGGGATCTCGGAGTTGTCTGAAATGACTCAAGCTCAACTGCCCGGCAAATCATGTCCGCCGCAAAATCAACAGGAATTTGTTTGGTATGGATAACAAGATCATAGAGTTTTGAGTCCCACGGGTGCACCCCATAGAGATGACGGCCCCATTCAATTATTGGCTCGTCGCTTCTTTTCAGCGAGATCAATGCGTCTTTCCTGGATAAGCCTTCCAGTTCCATAGAGATCCTCATCCTATCTTCTATATCTTCAATTATTAGGGCCTTTAGTCCGTGTTCTATGCCTCTTACAAAGAAGTGACCGGCAACACCATGATGAACAACGTCATCCTTCTGGAAGTCCCTTAACAGGACTAACTGAACGTAGGCAAGACATTTTTCTTTTTGCGAGCTGGTGAGTTCAAGCCTGGTGGGACCTTTTTCAAAGGATAGGAAATGCTCTATTTCCGGGATGTTGAACTCTTCTGAAACCGTGAGGAGTGTTTCTCGTGAGATGCACCTGAAGCCCAGTCTCCTGGCCACCGTTTCCGCCACTTCTTCGCCCCGGCTATATGAACCCCTTGTAATCGTAATGATGGACATCTTAAACTCCATTTAAAGACTGTTATCGGTGATCCATCTCCCGAAACCTTATACAGACCCGAAGATAAGTTTAGGCAGAAGAAGGCTTATGGATGGGATATAAGTGATCAGCACCAGAGCTGCGCCGATGATGAGCATCGCGGGAATAGCCGCTTTCATTACATCGTACAGGGGCAGTTTTGAAAGGGAACTCCCCACATAAAGATTAAACCCTACCGGCGGCGTGATCAAACCGATCTCCAGGTTCATCGTCACAACGATGCCTATATGTACCAGGTTGATGCCCAAAGTAGTTGCTAAAGCAACAATTAGCGGCGTGAAGATGATCATAATGGAACCGGGGTCCATGAAATCTCCTGCAAAAAAGAGGATTATATTGATCCATAACAGAAACATCAGCGGTCCCATTCCTGAATCCAGCATCATTTGACTCAGGTTATCCGGGACCTCAAACAGGGCCAAAAGCCAGCCAAATGAATAGGCAAAACCGAAAATCAGGAGAATCATCGCGGACATCTCAGCAGAGCGCACAAAGATGTCCAGAAGATGTTTGATCTTCAATTCCCTGTAAAGGAAAAACCCGATAAAAAGACCCAGGAAGACCGCCAGGACAGCCGCTTCAGTAGGGGTCACGATGCCACTGTAAATACCGCCTAAGATAATGATTGGAACAGACAGGGATGGGAAATTCCTGACAACTGTTATGGCTCTCTTTTTAAAGGACATCTGAGGGGATTTGGGGTATTTTCTTTTCTTAGAGATGATGTAGACGTAAATCATAAGAAAAATGGTCAGCAAAACACCGGGAAGCATCCCGGCTGCGAAAAGCTTGCCAATAGATACATCTGCAAGCACACCGAACACAATCATCAGGATGCTTGGCGGTATAAGTATCCCAAGGGATCCGGAGCATGCAATCAATGCGGTGGCAAATCTCTTATCGTATCCTGCCTCCACCATCCCGGGTATGAGTATGGCCCCTATGGCAATAACCGTGGCCGCACTGGAGCCGGAAATAGCCGCAAAAATCGCGCAGGCCATGACGCCGGCCATTCCGAGCCCCCCTGTAATACCGGCAGTAAAGGCCTCCGCAAGCTCCATCAATCTCTTTGAAATACCCGCGGCCACCATAATGTTGCTGGCAAGGATAAAGAAAGGGACGGCCAATATGGCATAATTGTTCAAGGCCGAATACATGTTCTGAGCTATGAAAATAAATCTCATATCGGTGAAAATGATGAGATTTATGGTCGTAGAGATGCCTAAGGCAATGACAATGGGCACACCCATGAAGATTAAGACCAACATGATCACCAGGAGCGATATGATGACAAGCACGCTTGTTTCCATTTAGTTTGTCACTCTTTTCCTATGTGTGTACTATTGTCGAGTCTCCGGTAGTTTTTCTGCTTTTGATCGCTCCCACAGGGATTCAGTATGATGAACTGCCATCAGGAAGAAACCAACAGGCATATAGCAGATCATAACCCATATGGGGAATCCTGTAATGATGGAAAGTTGCCCCATCTTCTTGAAGTAAAGGATAAATTGCAGGCTGATATAGGACATGAAGAGATAAAGGACCAGACCGCAAAAATCAGCAAATACATCAGAGTACCTTTGAAATCTGACAGGGAGGAGTTTTACGATCACATCCACTCCGATATGAACACCGCTCTTCACACCCGTACTGGCTCCTATATACGTCAGGGTGATACAGGCAAGGACGGCCGTCTCGGGCACCCAGGCCCAGCCGGTATTAAAAAAATACCTTGCAATAACCTGAGCAAAAGTAACCGTGAACATAAATGTGAACAGTATGACAATGAGGCATTTCTCAAATCCCAAAATAATACGATTTATCTTCATGTATAGATCACCTAAATTGATCAGGGGTTATGAATTAGGTTTAAAAGGGTGAAAGGTTTTCCACCTTCCACCCTTCACACATACGTCACAATCATTTTGAACGGGTTGTTTCCACAGCATCCCAATATTCCTTTGGAATCGTCTTTTTGTATTTATCAAGAAGCGGTTTTACCTGCTCTTTGAGTTTTCCTCTTTCCTTTTGTGACAACCATTTGAATTGCAGGGAAGGCTTCTGTGACATCATAATCCAGGGCATCATCTGCTCCATTGAAGTGGAAGCTTTAAAAAGAAACTCGACAGATTCTTCCACAGTCTCATTAAGAATTTTTTTCAGATCTTCAGGGAGGCCGTTATACCAATCAAGATTCGCTATCATGGTTCCACTAAGAAGCGAATGCCTGGATATGGTGATGTAATCGCCCGTCTCATGCCATTTCAATGCAAAGATAAGATACAAAGGGCATTCAGACGCATCCACGGTTTTGAGAGACAATGCGGTGTAAGCCTCCATAAAGGGGATGGCCATGGCGCTTCCTCCAAAGGCTTCCGTAATTTCCGCTGCCAGCTTTGACTGCCTGATTCTGAACTTAACACCCTTGAAGTCCTCAGGTTTGGCCAAGAACCCCTTGCTGCTTACGTAATTTTGAAAAGAGGTAGACAAAAAAGTAATGAATTTATAGCCGTTTTTTTCAAAAAGCTGCTCATAAAGCTTTGATCCTGGACCGCCAACAGGTTTAAACCCTTTGGGTCCATAGGCAAATCGCCGAAAATGCTCCATATCTTCAAAAACAAACGGTAGCGAGTAAAGAATCACTTCAGGCATCTCACCTGCCATCCGCGCTCCAGCCGGAATTGCCATCTGGACGATATTGTCCTTGAGGGCCGCATAGCAAGTTGCATCATCCCTGTACAAGGATCCCCCCCAATAGATCTTCACTTTAAACCGTCCATCGGAATTTGCCTCCAACTGCTTGGCAAAGAATGCAAGCATTCGTGACGTGGGGGCCCTTGAGGGGGGAGATTTAGGCATCAAGGTAGGAATTTTAACGATAATTGGCTTATCCTTGGCTAAAGTTTCAGCTGGTAGTGTTATCAGACCGACCATGAGGGTCACGGCGAATAGCAGGACCATTAAAACGGGCATCCATTTCTTTTGCATAGTAGCCTCCTTTTCTTCCAAAAAAGTGTATCCATCTTAGTTAACCAATTCTTAGGTACGTGCTCGTTTCCTTATTTTCTATCACCCCCCCCCTTTTTTCATTTTAGCCGTATTCGAGTTCGCTAAATGGCTAATTCACGGATAGCTGCAGCGATGTGATTATATCGCAAAGCAAAGTCTGTTTTCGGCCGACCCGAGAGATATATGAAATAGAACAACTCGGGTATTCACTTAACGTTCACTATTAGCCGGCCAGATACCGATACCTCGAAACGAGATAATCAAACCTCTGTCCAGAGGAGCATCCCTAAGTCTCTCTAAATGACTTCAGGGTTCTGATAATCCCCTTGTTTGTCTGCGCCCAAAACTCGTTTGAGCCCGGCATTTCGTAACTATAAAAGCCTTTCCCGGTCTTAACGCCCAATTCGCCCTTATTCACTTTCTCCCGAATGACTTCAGGTGGCTTATACCCTGGATTCCTGGTTATTTCATGCAGGTACTTCAGGACGTTGTGCACCGTGTCCAATCCACACATATCAAGAAACTGTATGGGACCAACACTTGCCAACCGCAATCCGAACCCATTCCTGACCACACTGTCTATATCCTCAGGCGAAGCAGCCTTCTGTTCTATCAGGGCCAATGCCGCATTGATCAGGGCAAATTGCAGGTAATTGTGGATAAAGCCAGGAGTATCCTTACAGAGTACCGGATGCTTTCCGGTCGCCTTCAACAACTCAAAAGCCAACCCCTTTGTCTCGGCAGACGTTTTTTCACCGCAAACAGTTTCGACCATGGGGCTCAGGTGAGCCGGGATCGTCCAGTGGGCGGTTATAGCCCTTTCCGGCTGCTTCATTTTGGAGGCTATCCGGGTGATACTCATTGAAGATGTATTGGATGCAATAATAATGTCCTTAGAACAAAGCGCATCGCATCTCGAAAAAACATCCTGCTTGGTCTCCATGTCTTCAGGAACGGCTTCCATAATGAAGTCTGCGCTCGAGACTGATTCCTTCCATTCCAGGGTTCGGGTGATACGGTTTTGAGCACTGACTGCCTCTTGTTCCGTCAGAATACCTCCCTCCACCATTTGCTGACAGTTTAGCGAGGTCTTCTTTGCTGCACGTTCGAGAGGTTCCTCAAGGATGTCCACGGCCGTCACTTCGTAACCGGACAGTGCAAACGAGAGCGCTATGTCTGGACCCATTACGCCCTGTCCCAATACAGTGACTCTTTTGATATTATCGAGAGAAGACATTTGATTATCCCCTACGGTATTTGCCAATCGGTGCCATCACAGTCCCTGTGTTTTAAACATGCATTATTTCTTGAAATGGTCACCCGGCATGACGGCCCCTCTCTTCAAGACGTCTCTTACCCCAGTCGATCATATTTTCGGCCATTTCATCCCGATCCGATTCCGGTCTATCAACAAGTATGATTGACTCTGAAGGACATGTTACCACACAGACTCCACAGCCGATACAGCGTTCGCCCTCAACCCGATATTCGCCATCATCTTCAACTATCGCATCCATCGGACAACGCTCATCACGGCATATGCCACAGGATTCGCAGCTATCCAGATCTATTGTGGCCACATACCGGCTCCTGGCCAATATGTACGGTGCGTTGAATTCCTTTAAACAGCGCAAAAGGCCACAGCAACAGGGGCAGCAATTGCAGATAAATCCGCCTATTGCTTCCTCTACATTGTATGTGTTATGAACCAATCCTTCTTTTTCAGTTTCATCGATTATTATTAACGCCTCCTCTTTGGAAATAATGTCCCCGTCCAGCTTGAAATAGTCGTAGGCGCCTTCCTCCATGGAATATTGAAGGCAATTCTTCAAAGTATACTCGCAGCGGTTTCCAAGAAGGGCCTGCTCCCTCCGGCAAATGCAATCCTGCACCCTGAATGATTTCGCTTTCTCAATGATTTGACGAACATCCTCGTGTTGTAGTATTTGAAGATCCGCCTTGATCCCCGTGTTGATGGGAACTACCCGGGTCAGGTGGGGTCCGTGACCGCCCAGCTTTTTGCTGAGCAAGGGCAGGTACTCTTCAAACAATTCCGCCAGTTCCCTGGTGAGTCGGTCCCCCCGCTGATACTCGTATATGCCAACAACGAATGGGACCAGTCTGTACACCTGACGTCCGTCCATTTTCAAAGAGCCGATTTGCCCTTTCCGAACCATATCATCGAGAAGGGTTCCCATCTCGACCACCGGTTTGCCAAGACGCTCGGCAATGTCTTCGGCCGTTTCGGGACCAGGTCGCATCATCAGGGCCATCTCGGCTTCGTCAGGTGAAAAAATTTCCCTAAGGATTTTGAGTTCGACACCGCTTTCTGTAGCAGGAAAACCCTCCGGTAACTCGTCAAGCTTTCTTGCCAATTGTTCGAATATATCCATTCTCTACACCACCCTTTTTGAAATGTGTTTCACTTGATAATGATTTTTCTGAATACGAGCTGATCATCCATAGTTCTTCTCTGCCTGTTACGGGTGTACGTGGGTTGGGAAATGCAAAAAGGCAATATCTCAGAGTGCGTTTCCTGTTTTGAGAATCCCAGATTGCTTCAGCATGTCAGTCACGCTGACATAGCTTGCGGCATCGGCCGGCAATTCGGCTATGGTTCTGCCGCTCATGTCCATCTCAAAGACATATTCATCCTCGGGAACAGCTGTCAGCAGGTCAAGGCCGGTCTGTTCCTTAGCGCGGTCAAGGAACGACCGATTTTCCTTGTACCGATTGATGACCAAGCCGGTCTTTTCAGGGAGAATCATATCGGCATCACCATGGGCGATGATTTCAGCAACCTGCCGCGCCGTCTTCACACCCCTCGCGGTCATGTCCGAGATGACTAACAGGACGTTAATAGAGTGTAGAACACGCCGCTTCATCTGCTCCAGACCGGCCTCACAGTCGATTACCATCGCGTCATAGTCCCTGGCGATGGCCCCAATACCGTACTTCAACACATTATTGATTCCGCAGAAACAGCCGGTGCCCTCGTCCTTGCCCATGATCAGCATGCCTGTCCCGTCATCCAAATGGATTAAGGCCTCCTGAACAAGAATATCCTTTACCCGCCCTGATTCAAGTTCCCGTTTGGCTTTAGGATTTTTTCGCAACTGGTCGCAATACCCGCCGATGGTCTTGCCGGTGTCTGTACCGAAAAGGTAGGCAAGACCCATCGCCGGATCTCCGTCTACGAGAAGGACTCTCATTCCCTTTTCCCTGAGGTGGCGGCCGACCATAGCAGCGATGACGGTCTTGCCCACCCCGCCTTTTCCCGTGACCGCAAGCCTGAAATCACACTTTGGGAAAAAGTCATTGTCTTTTTCTAAATCACCCATGACGTTTTCATGGTATTAGCCATGCCTCTTACTGTTGTTGCCTGAGAGCGTCCATCGCAAGCACGGCCGCGCCCAGGGCACCTATGATCAACGGGTCCTCCGTCAACTCCCAGATTGTAACCCTCAACCGCCGCTGGAGGGCCTGCCGCACGCCTATATTCTTGGCTACCCCGCCCGACATATAGACTTTTTCCCGCAGGCCGACACGGGGTACAAGGACTGAGACCCGAGCGGCCACAGCGTCGCAGATGCCGGCGATGATCTGTTCAATCTCATGCCCCTGGGCGATGAGACAGACGACCTCGCTTTCGGCAAAGACCGTGCATTGGCTCGAGATCCCGAGGATCCGTTCCGCTTTCAGCGCACGCTCCCCGAACTCCTCTATCGGGAGTTCAAAGACTCCGGCCATGACTTCCAGGAAGCGCCCCGTGCCGGCCGCGCATTTGTCGTTCATGGAAAAATCCATGACCCTTCCGTGGCCGTCCGATGCAAGGGAGATGACTTTGCAATCCTGTCCACCGACGTCGATCAATGTGGCTACGTCGCTGCATGACCATGCGGCCCCTTTGGCGTGGCACGCAATTTCGGATACGGTCTTCTTCGCATTGGGCACGTTTACCCGCCCATAGCCTGTACCCACCACGTATTCAATATCTCCCATGGACACGCCGGCCTTATTGGCTGCCTTTTCCAATACCTTTTCAGCGGTCTTGGCCGGAAAAGGTGATGAGGGAATAACCGCGCTGGCGAGGATTTCTTTCCCATCGAAAATAACCGCCTTGGCCCAGATCGACCCGACATCACATCCCGCCACGATAGGCTGACTCATGAAACTCCTCTTCCGAAACCCTACAATGCACGCTGCGCAATAGCCATTTTTGCCAGCACGTGCGCTACAGGCCCAGCCTCTTATGGTTTGATGCCCTTCTTTTCCGCCAGCATTTCCAGGAAAGGCTCCAGCCGAGATACCATCTGTTCTGCTGAAACGACGCGGGGGTCCAGCTGGTCCACCGTCATGATGAGCATGGGAATACCCAGCTCTTCCATGAGCTTTTCCTTGGTGATCTGGGCCGCGGCCCAGTTGGCCTGACATTGCCAATGACCGGCGAAAATGGCGCCGTCAGCACTGAACTCCCGGCACCACTTCAGGGTATCGTTTACGAAGGTCATGAAGTGCCCGCGGCCTTGCCGCCCCATGGCATGATTGTTGTTGCGCAGCGCCAAAGCCCTGAGCAGTTCCTCATAGGAGGCCTTGCCGTAGTCGATGTCGGGGGGCTGATAGAAGGGCTCCGCCGAATGGTAGGCCACGGCGATAGCGCCAAAGGTTTCCTCCATCCAATCGTACACACCGTAGTCAAAGATAGGCCAGGACAGGTTCCAGACAACCCGCATCTTTTCCTCACGCCAGCCGCCGGTGCCTTTCTCGTATCGCTCTTTGGTGTCGGCCAGGTGCTTTTCGAGCCACCCTACCAGCCCTTCCGTGCCTGTGAGGGCGTAAAATGCCACACTGATCGGCCGGAGGATGGAACTCGTGGGAATCGGGCACGGGATGGCTTTCTTATACTCGTTGATCTCATACATGAGCCGATACGCCTCGGCCGATTTGGCCATGACCTCCCGGAACCTGTCAAGATCCAGCCGCTTGCCCGTCATGCGTTCAAGATAATTAAAGCCTTCTCGAAGCTGTTCAGCAGCGAACCGGACCCCCTCTTCATCATCGCCATACGGATTGTCCAGGATGAACATTTCCGTATCCGGAAAGCTTTCGGCCAACACGGATCCCCACGCCACGCTGTTGTCGCAGGGCTGGTTGCAGTGCAGGATGGCCTTTGGCTTGGGCAGACGGCCGGTGAGAAGAGGGGCCGTGACCCCGCCCAGAAAGCCACAGAAATGATCCGGTACATCCATCTCGCGCCCTTCGTCCACAAGTGCGCACAGATACTCCGTGGGCATCATGAAGGTAAGGGCCTCGGGCACATAGGAAATGCAGTCCATAGCATAGACGATCTCCGGCGCAAAGGTGAAATGGCGGTACACGAGCTTATCCGGATTTTCCCTTAAGGCAGCAAGTTCGTCGAGGTACTGCTGAACCGGTTCGAAAAGCCAACGCACATTCTCCGGTCGTTTTTTGAGGTCTGCACCTATGGTGTTGTGGAGCAGATCGATGAGATCGATGTGGGTGTCCAGCTGTTTGGAAAAGTCGTAGGTCTTGAATTGAAATCCCTTATAATCCGACATATGTTCCTCCTCGGAGCAGCAGCAAACCGATCACTGCTGGAGTTGTTCGATGAATGCCTCCATACGGGTTCGAACGCGACCCTCGTCCTGTCCGATGTAGTCGAGCACCATGGGGGCGCTCATCGGGACGCCCAGTTGCTCTTTCCGTTTGTGGAAAAACACGTTTTCGACACCATGCAGGTCGCAAAACTGCAATCGCGTCCGGACAATGCCATCCACCCTGTAGTCCCCCACCGCTTGCTGAAACATACCGTAGCGCTCGTTGAAGGTCGCAAACATGCGAGGACAGCCAGTACGGTCGAGATAGGACCGGCCCAGCGAGGCCAGCGGATGTTTCGAATCAAAAACCACAGGATCCCAGAATGCCCTCGCCCCGAAGCAGCAGTTGTCCATGACCACCAGACCGCCTGATTCTTCAATGATCCGGTGCAGCATCGTGTCGTCGCCCACCCAACCCACGATCATGAGGCGCGCCTTGTCATCCTCCGGACCGTCGAGGTCTTTTACCTCTTCGAGGAGTTCACGCAGCAAGAGGTTAAGACGGACAGGCGAAATACTCACGGACGCGTTGATTATATGATGAAATTGCGTGCCGGTGAGAGGAGGCCGGTCTTTCTTGAACAGTTCCTGCACCTGCTTGAGTAAAGTCCGGTTATCATTGTAGAGGTCTACGGATTGCTGTAAGGCTTCGCCGGTGATCTCGGTCCCAAGATATTTCTCCAGGCCGGTCTTCAATTTCTCCAGTTCCTGCGCGTATTTTTCTACGGAGACCTGCTTCCTGGTCCTTGGGACATACACAAAGTGGCTGAAAGTCGGTTGCAGCCTCTCGACCCACAGTTCAAAGGCACGGCGAGTGTGGTCACACCCGTTCATGCCGAGGATCCCGTCAAGGAAGTCATATTTACCCCTGTGAGCAAGGTCCAGGACAGCCCGTGGGAAGGAGCAGTTGCAAACCGGGGACATGTCGTGATCCGCTTTATCCGTACCCGTGGCCCCCATACCCCTCAGGCGGTATGGCAAAGCCCCGGCAGCGTGGATAATCTCCGGCGGAATGTACGAGCACCAGTAGCCAAGGACCTTGTTTCCCGTCTTCTTCCACTCCTCGACTTCGACATTCGGGTTGCTCTCGCCGTACTCAATCAATCTTTCCAAAACACTCATAAAATAAACCTCCTGTTGTGGATTCGATCATCCAGCGTACCTTTGCAGCCATTTACGGAACTCAGTGATGAAGACGTGTGTGTAGTGGTGTATGATCGATCGAAACAAAGTCTACATGCACCCCCTATCACCAGCGGGTGGAGACAAATTTCCCCGTCACAGCCGCATTGATGAGGTCAGGAATGGCACCAAAAATCCACCCCTGGCCCTGGCCGCCGAAAAGCTTGATGCCCTTGAAGCTGTTGGTGGCAATATTGAGGTCGTTGCCCCAATCGCGAAGTGGCAGCAGGCCAAAGCAGGTGGAATGGTAAATCTTGCCGCCGGCCTTCTCGATGACCTGGGCTTCACCGTGGTGGTGGGCCATGTAGTAGGTGGGTGTATCTGTCTGCGCCCAGAAGTACACGTTATCGTTCACCTTTTTCCCCTCGATTAGCCCGGCAATCTGTCGGATCTCGTTGTAAGTCAAGTGGGGACATCCCACATGAACGATATCGACCTTGTCGCTCTTGGCGGAGTACAACTTTTCATAGGTTTCCTTCATATCGGCCAGGGTAATAGTGAACTTCTCCACATCTTTGGGGATCGTTCCCCCGAAGGCGGCCTCCAGGGTGGGGGATTCAGGGCTGATGCCGACAAGGTGCAGCATGGGGTCGTTCATGCCCGGGGAGGTGCATGCTGTCAGAAGTTTGGCGGCCTCATTGCTAATGGGCTTGGGCAGATTCAGGATGGCTGGGATTCGGTTATCGGACTTGATGGCTATGGCTGCACCCATAGCGGCCCAGTCGGCCGAGTAAACCATATTCTCCTTGACTTCATCGTCGATCTCAAAGATCACCCTGGCAGAACGGTTTTCATCGAGCATGGTCCCGTACTTGGGGTGTACACCTGTGATCGCCGCATAAATCAACGTCACTGTGTTCTCCCGGTTGGCTCTGGCGCCTAAAATGGAGTTGATGTAAGCCGCGTAGCTGGATTCAACCGTGACCACGAACTCACCCATCTTGGGGATGACGGTGTTGAAATGCGGCGTGCAAGACATCGGAAGCACCCAGCCCATCCGTTTGCACTCCTCGTAGCCTTTAACCACGGCGTCGTAGATAACCTTGGGCATTTTGTACCAGCGATGGTTCCAGGGATAGCCCTCTTCCTCATATTTGTCGTGTTGGAGGAACAGGGGGTCGGTGGAACAGATGCAGTTCGGGTTATCGGTCACCGTGGCGCCCATTTCGATGAACTGTTCGAACAGAGGGCTTTGCCCCAGTTCATACTTGGAGTATTCTGGGGTGGACCGTGGCATGAGGACACATGTGCCATGGTGTACGTTGGATAGTTGCACCATCTCCTCCGCATCGACTGCTACGCCGAAGTCCACCAGCTTTTCCATAGAAATGCGCTTTGCATCGCCGTGTTGGCCATCAAGCATTTCCTGCTCATATGTAGTCAGTCTCATCTTGTTCTCTCCTTATTAAATAGTCTGTTTGTATTGATCTGGACAAAAGATCATGCCTTCCGAGTGACCGTTACAACGGCTTCCTTTCCCACCTGATCTGCCTGGATCTCAACCCAATCTCCAGTCTGGATTTCATCGACGGGATCTGCATCCAGGCTGTCCACGGCGGGAATTTCAGCCGCGATAGCCCCGCCTATGTCTATAGGGTGTACTTGGCGACAAATGATGGCCTTGGGACCCACTTTCGACTCCTTAACCTTAAAGAAGAGCCCCATCGATCCCGTGGTGGACCCGTAAACAGTAGGGTAGACGACGATTCTATCTTTGACGCACTGACCGTTAAGCTTGTGCTCAAAGATACTTATAATCCCGGTGTCGTTTGGAATGGTAAAGGGCGCCCAGCTAATGGGTTGTTCGCTGACCAGGGCCTCGCCTGACGCAAAGCCTTTGGATCGAGCAATGCCCTTAAAAACTTTTTGATCCTCCATGATTGCCTCCTTAATTTGAGTGAAGTTAAAATAGCAGCACCTTATATCAAACTGCAGATATAGTCTGTCCCATTACCCTCCGGACCAAGACGGTTATCTCCCTGTTACATTTAAAAACCGCTATTCTCTTTTATCCCTTCAAGAAGTCGGACTTGGCGTATTCAGGGTCAGGATAGGTATAGAAGCCTTTTCCCGTTTTCACGCCCAACTCTTTCCGTTCAACCATATCCTTGAGAGCCACGGGTGGTTTATCTCTTGTGTCTTTGGTATCCTTATAATAGGAATTTTCAACGTTATAGGTGACATCTATGCCGATCATATCCATCAACCCGAAAGGTCCGCTGTCCATCCCGAAAGAAACCATCCAGGCCCGGTCGATATCCCTGAGATCAACAAACCCTTCGGCCCACATGTGCAGGACCTCCCGTTTGACCGATCTCCAGACGCGGTTGAAACAAAAACCGAAAATTTCTTTTTTGACGGTGAGGGGAATACAGCCGATAGAACGTATCCACTGTTTGCCAGCTTCCATGGTTGAGTCCGTCGTTTGACTCCCCCCCATGATGTCGACCAGGTTATTTCCCGCAACCGGCATATAGAAATGCAGATTCAGGCAATGTTCCGGTCTTTGAGTGACATCTTCGATCTTTGAAATGGGAATGGAGGAGCTGTTGGTAGCGAGGATAGCCTTCAGTGGAGTCAGAGCATCGATCTGAGTGAAGACCCGGCGTTTGAGTTCCAGGTCCTCCGGAACGGCCTCAATGACCAGGTCAGCATCAATAAGGGCCTCTTCCATGCTCGTGACTATCCTTACTTTCTTGATAGACTGCTCCCAATCCTCAAGAGAAACGACCGGCCCTTTTCCCAAAACGGACATAATAGATTTGAAGTTTTGCACCGCCTTGTCAAAGGCCTGTTCATCGGGATCGTAAACAGAAACGCTGAAATCAAAGCAGGCGGTCTGAATGGCAATCTGCGCCCCCAGCACACCACCGCCTATCACCGCGACTTTTGAAATATCAACAGACATTGCGTCTTTCAACCTCCTTTCATCGCTTGTTAAATAAGGTCTTATGGAATCATTCCACGTTTTATCTCGCCAGGAAATCGGGCCTGGACGGCTTTTGGGCCTGATGTCAACGCTTGACACCCAGCTTTTCTACAGCTTCGTCAACTGTGGCGATTTCCCGGCCCAGTTCCCTTGCTATCCGAACCATTCTCTCCACCAACTGGGCATTGCTTTTTACCGGTTCGCCCTTGGCGTAATAGACGTTGTCTTCCATGCCCGTTCTAATATTAGCTCCCTGACACATGGCCATGACGGTGGAGGGGACCTGCTGTTTGCTGATGGTTATCACTTGCCACGAAGAGCCCTCCGGTATCACATCCACCATGGTGCTGATCATCTGGGGGCTTGCGGGGATCCCCCCTTTGATTCCCAGAACCAGGCTGTAATGAACGGGCTCTTTCAGAACCCCCCGTCGAACCATTTCCTTTACATTTTCAATATGGCTGATGTCGTAGCATTCGCATTCAATGGCGATCTCTCTTTCATAGCATTTTTTGATGAACTCCAGGTTCCACTCGAGAGGATTGGGGAAAGTGACATCCGGAATATATCCAAATTGAAAAGTACCGCAGTTGATGGTAAGCATATCCGGTTTGGGGGTTATCGTGGTCAATGCCATCCTTTCATCCTGGGTGGCCACATCAAAACTTCCGTCATCACGGAAAACCCCTCCGATACCATTGCCGATCTGCGTAATAATCGGGCATTTGGCCCTGACCTTGCTGATGACCTCGTTGTAGACGTTCAAATCTCCCGTTGTCCTTCCCAGTTTGTCACGCACGTGGATGTGGTGAATAGCGGCCCCGGCGTTATAGCAGTCATATGCTTCCTGTGCCATTTCGTCCGGCTGTTCAGGCAGGTTGGGGTTGACGCTTTTGTCGTGGATCCCTCCCGTCGTGGCCACCGTGATGATCAGTTTTTCCATCTTGTCAATTTCCAGAGTTACTTTCATTTCTAATCTCTCCTTTCATTCATGGTCGTAGTAAATTGTGTTTCCAAATTGACGACGGGTTTACCCAGCATATTCTCAATGGGTTTCAGGTACAGCCTTCAAACCCGCATGCTTCCCAAAAAAAATCCAAACGAGACCCAAAGCACAGGACGTTAGAAACGCCAACAAAAAATAATTTGAATGGCAAATCAAATATACCGTTCCAAAAGAGCCTGAAATGACAGCGCCCAAACGTTCAACAAAATTGAGGGGGCTGCGGAAATGCCCCACCAATCCCATGCCTAAAACCACCTGGACCAGAAACGTCAGACCCAGGACAAAAAGACCATGTCCGGAAATATGGGGAAATTCTAGAAGCCTGGGATTATAAACGAACACAAACGGTGTGATGAATGTGGGCCCGACAATCTTCATGGCCTCCAGGCTTGTCTTGAAAAAGCTGCCTCCGGATATCTTGCAGGCAGCCAGACATCCCAGTGCCACGGGGGGAGACACGGTTGAGAAGATAGCAAAATAAAATACGAAAAAATGTGCAATCAACGCAGGTATACCAAGTTCCTGGAGAAAAGGCCCCACAGTAAGCGCCACCAGAAGATAAGCCACCGGCGTAGGCAATCCCATACCCGCAATAATGCATATAATCATGGTAATAACCAGAAGCAGGATCATATTGCTGGGAAGCACCATGCCGAAATAGGTGCCCAGGTTTGAAGCAATTTGGGTAATACCGACCACCTGGGCAAAGCCCCCGACCCCGATGCCCAGCAGACTCAACAAAACCACCAACCGAAGTCCCCCCCGTATGTGGCCCACCAGTTCCTTGAGTTTGGGACGGTGTTTTCTTCCCTGGAACAGAGACAGCACAAGAACGAATGGTATACCTATAAGACCCGCCAGAGAAGGACTGTAATAGAGCATAAGAAGGGTCAGCACCAGAGCAAAAGGCAGCAGAAAAGTCGGCAGCAATCTGATGATGAGATGCCAGTCCACCTCCTCCCGCAGATAACCGATATGTTGAATTCTTGACACCATCAAAATGGCCACAGTTGTAGTGGCGATATAGAGTACCGCGGGATATACCGCATTGAGGGCCACTTCAATGTATGGGATATTGAGGACAGCCGCAATCATAAAGGCTGCAAGCCCCAGAATCGGAGGGACAAGCTGGCCGCTTGTAGACGCAACGGTTTCGATGGCGCCTGCCGTGGATTTTCTGAAACCGTATTTGATCATCATGGGGATGGTGAGCTGCCCGGTGAGGGCGATGTTAGCTACCGCCTGCCCCATGACACTGCCCACGGCGGTGCTCCCCATGATGGCCGGAAAGGCCGCCCCCCCTCTCACACGTTTTCCAAAGGCTTTGCCCAACTCCATCAGCAGAGAAAGCAACCCCACCCCCAACAAGAAGGTTGCAAAGAGTACAAGAAAATAAATCTTATCCGTCAGCAGGCCGATGAATCTGAAAAAACCTTCAGTGGCGTTCATCCCCAGGTAGCTGATCACAAAGGGGATGCTGTATGGGGGATGCGCCAGAAGCTCGTTGGGAATTAGATGGCCCCAGAGAAAGTAGACAATGGAAATGCCGATGATGGCCCCAAACAGCACGCCCCAGTGGACCGTGATGAGAAAAACCATGATACCTACGAGAAGCCACCCAATGAAAACGTCCAATTCCGTAATAAACGGCTGCACCATTTGAAGTCTGCCTGCATTGAAGGCAATGTAGACGGTAACGCAAATGGAAACAACCAGCGCCATCCACGCTAAAAGGGTTCGGAATGTGCTCCCCAATGAGGGCACCACCTCTCCTTTTTCCACGGCATTCTTGAGATGGTCTACTGCGCTGATGACCACCACAAATACCAGAAACGTCGCATAAAATACGGAAACATCCTGAAAGAGATAGAGAACGGAGATCCCCACATACACGGTGAGGACAACGCTCATCCCGGCAGATATCTTTTCCAATATTCCTGACAGGTTGTGGGCAAACATCATGCATTTCCTTTGGGGAACTTTTTGCGGAAAGCCGGAAGCGGGCTGACCGGTTGAATCAAGGGTAGGCAGCTTCTCAGCCTGATTTCAAGCCCCCTGACCGAGATTCATTAGAGTGGGATCCTCTATTTCGGCATAATGAAGGGAGGGTAATTCTTTCGTTTATCCCATACTCCCAATTCTTTAAGAGCGCGAATAGCGCCGGGATGGGTATTTTCCTCGGTGAGGCCGGATACCATCCCCTCCAGGCTCCACACATATTTCCAGAGGGCATGGTATTCCTTGATCTGAGGGACTGTTTTGGCCACGGCCATCACATACCTGTAGGCCAGATCCTCTGGGAGACTTGAATGACATGAGATAAAGACACGATCAGCCCCCACTGTCAATTCGCCCTGCTGGTCCTTCAATCTACCAGCCGTAACCTTTTCCACCTGGTAGGTCGTGCCGTATTTCTGGTTGATCTTCTCTATGGCCCATGGATCGATTGAGATATAGTACAGTTTTCGTCCCGAGGCCTTGAGTTTCAAATATACACTGGAAGGGAGCCACTTTTTTGTGCCGGGAGCATTCCCCGCAACCATCCCCATGCAGATGGCATCCACCTTCCTGTCCAAAAGGGAGTCCGTCATTTTGGCGGGTCCAAGATAGAATAGCTTGGTGTTCTTACTGTTGATGCCATAGGCCACATTCAGGAACAGTGTTGCGTCCATACCCCAATCCGACTGGGTTCTTAGCCCAAGTCCCAGTTTTTTCCCTTTGAGATCGGCAATGGTTTTCAAGTCAGGGTCGAGGGTGATGTACCACATGCCCTGGGAGGCGATTCCCTCGGACCAGAGCATTTTCCAGGCAATGGGAATTTTTACAGGCAGAAATTCTTTGAGCTCCGGTGTGCCACCGGCCACAAAGGCCAAAGTAATGATGGTTTCTTCAGTCCCGAACACCGTATTCTTCCATCTTGCCTTGTTCTGTCCCATTTCCCTGATGTTGTAAAGGAACCCGGGCGTTTCCTGGGGTCTCAGAATAAACCCCCATTTATCGGCCTTGGCGATGAAATTACCCAGAATGGTGAAGGCCATGAGGCTGCCGTGACCCATTGGCGCTTCCAGCTGAGTCAAAACGTCCAGCTTTTGAGCGGCGGTTGTTGTTCCCGAAAAAGCGGAAAGGCAAAAAAAGCCAACCAGCAAAACAGCTCCCAATTTTTTCTTCCTGGAAATCATGTCATCTCCTCCTGTCTTGTCAGACGGTCGTTTGAATTGATTTATCAATCTCTTCCTATTGTCCGGCGCCTTCCGGCAGCAGCCTGTCCTATCTCACCCCCTTTCCCTCTGAAATTCCAAAATGCCCCTGGCCTCATCGGGCGAGGCGATGTCTCGGCCATACTCTCGAGCGATTCGAACAATACGCTCCACAAATTGCGCATTACTCTCGGCAAGCTCCCCTTTTTTGTAAAATACATGATCTTCCATCCCGACCCGGATGTGTCCTCCCATAGCCAATGCCATCATTGACATGGGCAAATGGGCTCTTCCGATTCCGGTAACCGACCAGATGGCGTTCTCCGGGACAATTTCACTCAAATATACCAGAGACTTTGGTGTCGCGGGTGCCCCGTAAGGAGTCCCTAAGACGAATTCGAAAAATAGGGGGTCTGCAAGTTTCCCTTCGTTTCGCATCTGAACAGCCGTCACGATCATACCGGAGTCAAACACCTCTATTTCAGGTTTGACCTTCAATCTCTTCATAGTTTCAGCCGCCAGATCGAGAAAATCCGGTGGATTGACGAAAACGCCTTTGCCTAAATTTATGGATCCCGCATCAAAGGATGCCAGTTCGGGTCTTAGTTCCAATGACTTCAGACGATCTTCGAAAGAGAGATTACGCGCAGCAATTCCAGAAGTTGTCAGATTTATGACAACATCCGTCTCTTCCCTCAATGGTTCTACAACCTGCCGGAAAAGCTCCAGATCCTGTGTCCCAAGTCCGGTCTCGGGGTCACGCACATGAATATGCACAATGGACGCACCCGCATTCCAACATTCAAGAGCCGACCCAGCAATCTCTTCCGGGGTATATGGGATATAAGGAGTAGTATCTCTTAATATACGGCTGCCGGTTATGGCAGCTGTTATGATTAACTTGTCTTTAAATTTCCGATCCATTTCTTCCCTTCTTGACTATATTTTATATTCTTTAAGATAGCAAAATTTACGTAATAAGGGTAAACTGGGTAATTCTCTCACGGTCTTATTGGCCAAAAAATCTAACAAAGTTCCAATAAGAAGTCGTCCTTCTCGATACAAACACTCGCCGTATTTTTCCGCTTCGTGAGTTCACTCACCAAAGCCAGAATAGGTTTATCCCCTCTTGGGTAGTCATAACTCTTCGGGCCGGCACCCAATACTTTATCGACCGCCTTTTGGTTTGAGCTCAATACCCGGAGCAGGAAGTCTTGGTCGGAGAGATCCGTACCATACTCATGACGGAGTTCTTCTATTGATTTTTGAGGCGGTTCCCAATTCAGCAACTCCTTGGTCCGTGGCATCCGCATAATTCGCTCCAGGACGTCTGCATCAACAGGAGCGGCAAGTTCGCCGTAATGCCCTATGACATACTTGATGACTTCATCTGTGACAATCTTATATCGCTCTCCTGCGGTGTGGTTCAATATGGCCTGTGCCCCAATATACTGTGAAAGAGGTGTAACCATGATGGGATACCCGAGGTCCTTGCGTATTTGAGCAATCTCATTCAAGAGCTCTTCCAAGCGATGATCCAAACCCCTCCTTTTAAGTTCGGCCTTGTAGTTTGACATCATCCCCCCGGGGACCTGATGCTCGTACTGGAAGAGATCGTATTCAACGGGAATTCCAATGGGGAAGCCTTCTCTTTTGGCAACGTATCGAAAATGATCGCTCATGGCCTCCAGCGCTTTCTCATCCAAATCTGTCGAAAAACCCCAATGGCGTGCATTTTCCAGAATGTTTTCCATGGACGGCTGTGAGGGACCATTGGCGAGAGGTGATACCGCGGTATGTACTGACTGAACACCGAGTTTGACTGCCTCGAGATAACAGAGAGGTGCAAGTCCTGTGGTGCAATGCCCGTGGATCTCAAGGGGAATCCCGTCAATATTTTTCAGTACAGCTGGAACCAGCGTCCGGGTCCGTTCCGGGGTCAGGAGACCACCCACGTCCTTGATGAATATCCTGTCAGCCCCTGCCGTTGCCATTTCCAAAGCCTTCCCGGCATAGTATTCATCGGTATGGGCCGGACTGTATGAAAAGATTAAAGCCACCATAGTCGTTAATCCAGCTGCATTTGACCATTTTATCGCCTTTTTGATCTCGGTCATATCATGGCACGGATCGTTAATTCTGATCCGTCTTGCACCGGCGGCCGCGATTGTTTTAGCCCAGAATTCCGTTACGGAATCAGGCACATCTCCGAAATTGCGCAGAACACCACCAACGATCAGGGGTGTATTGGGCATGGCTTCTGCCATGAGACGCAACCTGTCCCAGGGGTTTTCCTGCTGATTGCGAATACACCAGTCCATACTGATGAGGGCCATAAAATCAAGCGATTCGAATCCCACCTGATCGATAACCGGAGCAATGGGAAGCATCATGGCCGTTGTCATCTGGCCGTTCCACAGGCTTTGGTGCGCATCCCGTAATGTTGTGTCGACAAAGGTTATCGTTTTCATGTTATCTCCTTGTCAACCAAAAAAAGGACCTGGTCGTACTCCACCAGCTGGCCATCCTCGACACACACTTTGCTAATTTTTCCGCGTAGTCCCGCATGAATGGTACTGAAAAGTTTCATCACCTCTATGATACATATGGCAGTTTCTTCACTTACCTTTGCACCAGTTTCCACAAATGGGGTGGCTCCGGGTTTTGGGGATCGATAGAATGTTCCTAACATCGGAGATTTAACAGGGATAAGCCCTTGTTCGGCAATTTCCTTTTCAATGGCGCTTGCCGTATCCTGGGTCTCTATTGCAGTCACAGAAGGAAGGAGAACAGAATTTTCAGGTTTTAATCTAGTAACAGTTTCCTCCACGGCCAATGACCCAGCATCGCTTTCTGACATCACGTGATTTGCTTCGGAGAGACCCTTTTCTCCACGCTTGTTGACAACTATTTTCAGATCACCCGTTTCCAGGCGAAGCTCGTTATAATCTGACTCGTCCATGAGCCTCAGTATTTGAATAACATCGTCCTGACTCAAAACCATTGCTGACCTCCTTGAACTCTAAATCATGCCGAGTAATAACCATCACCACGGAAAGGATTGAACACCAAGCAAGAACATACCCATCCCATTGATTAGGTCTGTAGCGAAGGCTGATCGTCTCACCCTGAATTCAGCACTTATTGGCACAAGACAGTCTCTGCCCTTGGGAGAAAATAATATTAACTGACAATCACTATCAGCAAGTAATATGCCAAATCAAAAAATGGACTTAATTTCAACATGTTAACAAGATGAAGATAAAACGACTTCAAGCAGACATCCTCTTTATGTGCAAATATTTGGACACATTGACGGAAATAGTGTTCTGTATTTGGACATAGCAGCTGAGAATTTACATTCTCCGACTTTGAAACGGCCTTCAAAGACCCAAATGGTGAACCGTTCTTATTTGACAAATGCCTGGCTTGAGTGTACAGTTAATGGACAGTCTGATTTGAAAGGGGTTTATAAGAGAAATATAGAGGCTGAAAAGGAAAGAGAGGAATCATTATGCCTATGGCTT
>JACKQG010002702.1_pt1 | contig 22745 bp, 10 predicted proteins | sample 8237621 | NCBI WGS metagenome assembly JACKQG01 (sample SAMN15677084, study PRJNA649215) | marine metagenome | biome: marine; feature: Black Sea; material: saline water; isolation source: suspended particulate matter (SPM) from the Black Sea western gyre | collected 2013-06-09/2013-06-10 | depth... | reverse complement strand
GTTTAACAAATACCGGTCTTATATGTCAGCCAAGAAATTGCTGAAGCTGGTGGAGATTGTGGGGTTAAAGGAGCAGGAAAGGGTGTTTGATGGGTTTTGTCGTAATATTAAAAAGGGGCAGAAAACCTGCCCCTTTTCATTTGATTGTTATTGGAATTATTTCAACAAAATCATCTTTTTAACTTTATGGAAGTCTCCAGCCGAGATTCTATAAAGATACACACCTGCACTCACTGGCTGTCCTAAATCATTCGTCGCATCCCAAATGATAGATTTAAAACCTGCATTTTGTTGGACGTTTACCAAAGATTTAACTTCTCGTCCCATCAAATCATATATCATGATACTCACTTTCGCATCTTCAGGTAAATCATAACGAAGCATCGTGGTTGGGTTGAATGGATTTGGATAATTCTGATTCAAAACAAAACGCTCAGGTAAAGCGTTACCGTCAACCGTAGATATCATAAGTTCATCAATATAGGGGATATGTCCGTACATAATATTGTAACCATATTGAGAATTCGGGTCGGCTTGTGTCCAAATAACATCTGCCCCGCCATCAAATACACCTGCTATCGGAGGTTGAACTTTCACACCAATCGTAGGACGTTTTACCGATATTCCGAACGCATCGGGTTCGGTTGCATCGCTTAATTGAAGTGGTATTCCAAATGAGCTACCCAAATTAGAAGATGTCGTGTAAAACACATTAGACACAGAAGGCTGCCATGAAGTTCTTTGATTCCATGTAACATAAATTCCGCCGTTATCAGCTACCGAAATACAAGGACGGATTACATACATCGAATCCGGAGATGGGTTAGCATCTATTTGGATTGAATTTGTCCAAGTACTGCCGTTGTATTTTTGATATTTAATGTGGTAATCTTCTACATAAACCATGTGAACGTTCCCAAAAAGATCACCTGCAATAGATGGTTCTCCTTGTCGTTTCCCAGCTGTGTTCCACGTTATTTGTTCAATTCCTGTAAATGAGCATCCCTCAACAAGATTGAGTTTTTCAACACCTTGAGCCCCATCATCGGCATAAGATTGTGATGCATAATATTCAATTCCCAACTTATCATACATAAAATCTCCAACTGCAAATGTGTCCGGCGCTGACCCAAATCTATCGTAAAGCAAGTCAACACCCATTACAGCCAATTTTCCGCCGTTTTCAATGAAGCTTGATATTTCGCTATTGTCTTCTTCCGCACCATTATCTTGACCATTCCAAAATGCAAGTTTAAAACCGTCATCGCCGGCAAACCAAAAGACTAAGTCATATCCACTAAGGTCACTTACAGTCGGTATCTGTTCCGGGAATCCGCTCCCGTCATCTCCACAGTCATATATAGTAGCGGTTACGCCATTTGCTTCTAATGCTGAAATAAGGTAACTCTCATGGTTGTATCGGTTATCATCATCCACAACTAAAATAGAAGAAGCTCCATAGTGATTTATGATATTCCCAATTAGTGTGTTTTGGTCTTCAGGAAACATATAACGAAGGTTAAAGAATATTGATAATACATTATCCTTTTTTACCGAAACTGAATGACCTGCCAGAGGATAGTCTTCGGGACCCATTTCGTATATGGATTCACCATTTTCGGACGGGATACACCCATCGACATATTTTAAAACACCCGCACCATCGCCTTCTTCCGGGGTTACAACAACCGGTGTTTGCCATTCTATACCGTTAAATTCTGCAAAAAGCACTTCATAATGACTATCCATCGTCGGCTTCTCTTCCCAAGCAACGTACATTTTTCCATCAATGCCGGAAGCTAAAGAAACATCAACCCAATCAAAATTTAACGTATCGGGTGTAGGAAATTCAGATGTAAGATTATCAGTAACCCATGTTGCACCATCATCATTGCTACGACTGGAATAAATATTTTGAGCAAGATTATTTGATGCATCCCAAATGGAAAAGGCGTTAAATAATGATCCGTCAGAGGAAATATTAATTGTTCCAACACCTGCATTATTTTCTTCAAGTGTCTCAGCTAAAAAGGGAGTTCCCCATTGACCACTTTGCCACTTTGCCATATAATAATCACGACCGGTATCATCGGGGCGGTTCCATTGTTTCCACCCGGCATAAATACTTCCATTATCGTCCGCTACCAGAGAAGGAACACCTGTCCCACCTTGAGCCGAATAACTTAACTGTTGCGCCGGATCAAACTCACCAAACCATGGGTTATAAATCGAATACCAAATCTCTTGGTTAACATATCCGTCCGCCGGCTCAAAAGCCACAATAAGATTCCCATTGGTGGACCTTGCTGAATTCCGTGCCCCGATATATCGAGTGGCGTTGGAATAATCCACACTGGTTACAACCGTTGGTGAAGACTGTGCAATTAAAATGGACATCAGTAAGACTGATAACCCAAATACGTACTTTTGCATTGTTAAAATCCTTTTATTTAGGTGCCCAGGCAGTGATATAACCGCCTGGGCATTATTATTAGACACTATTTTAAAAATACCATTTTCCTTGTCGCATGATATTTATCTGCTTGAACTACATAAATATACACACCACTACCAACATCTTGCCCTAGTCTATTTTTCCCGTTCCACCGAATTTGATGGAAGCCCGCATGGTAATGACCATTGACTAATTCAATGACATGTTGACCAAGAAGATTGTACACAGAGAGATTCACATGGGTATCCATGGGAAGAGCAAACTGTATATTGGTAATTGGATTAAACGGATTCGGATAATTTTGTTTGAGAGCAAACTCATCCGGAATCATCAGTTCTTCCAACCCAAGAATATTATTGATAATGTAGAGAAGATTAGGTGTCGTTGACACTTCAAACTCTCCATCACTTGCGAAGACTCTCCAGAATGTCATTTCCTCTGTATCGACCATCCCCTCTCGAATCATTCCCTGTGAAATACTGATAATCGTATCTTGAACACTAGCAGTATAAAGTGTATCTGTTTGCCCAATGAGGAAGAATGTATAGGTAATTACATCCCCTTCAGGATCTACTGCAGGCGACCATATAAAATCAATAAATCCTTCATTATCATCCATAGTTAAGGTGTCTTCATTTGCAGGATAAATTAGCGCAATATCACTTGGAGACTCGTTAATCCCCTCAATGAATACATGCTCTTGAGTCGCCGAAGATGACATCGCAGCCATCGGAGTCTGTGCAACGACACTCCAGGACAAGTTCATTATATCGGCACCGCTACCGGAGAGGCTGTAAAGGACATCCCCGGAGAGTGTAATGCTTGTCTCTGTTGTAGAAACGACATAAGGATATACGCCTTCACCACTACTCTCAATCACTAATTGATAAATAACCACATCGTCTGATTCAACAGCATTCCATTCAAACGTGAACTGCTCTGATAAATCATTCAGCGTGATTTCAGTTCCGACTGCCGGTGATACTAACTCTACTTCAGGTAGCGTTCCAAGAACCATGGTGTTATTAAACCAGTTCATAACATCACCAACCCATAATGCCCGCGCTGAATCTGACACCAAGTAATACGGATTAGTCCAAGACGACATCGTCAGGAAGTTTCCATCCGTGTAATGATAGGAATTTACCATTCCGGCAAGCTGATAGTCTTCAGGACCAAATAGCATATCCGCCATTGCCCCACCGGCAATATCGCAGCCGTCGGCATATTTCAAAATACCGCTGGATGTATTCCATGTAATCGTATCCATGGTGGTGACTGCCGTGTAATCTGTGCTTACCAACATCGGCAATCCTTGACTATCATCATTTGCCCAAGATTGTGCTCTATATGACAACGTTCCGAAGTAATCATACATTACATCCCCGGGAGCGAAATAATCGATAGCCCCACCGTACATATCGTAAAGGATATCCATACCGTAAACCCACATACGCCCACCGGTATCAAGATATTCACCAATAACCGGATTTTCTGTATCATTTCCACTCCAGAAGTAAAGGTCGACGCCATCTGAACCCGCAAACCAAATAACCAGATCATACTGTATCAATATTTCCAATGACGGTGATGCATCGGCAGCACTACAATCAAAAGAATCATAATCATAGAAAGTATTGTACAGCGCGGTGTACAACTTAGTTTCGTTATTGTAGCGGTTATCATCATCCACAACCAATATGGACATCTCTTGTGGCAGGATGTTTACAATACGACCGTAAAAGGCATCATACGCAGCTGTTTCAAATGTTCCATCGTTAGCAACCACATTCCAAGAAATATCTATCGCCTCTTCATCTCCCAGTAATCCTAGCAGTTCTGATGACGTAAGAGATATGACGGTGTCACTCAAAACCGCTTCATAAATAACGGTACTGTCTGTAATTATTGTAAAGGTGTAAGAGACTGCGTCTCCATCAGGATCAACACTGGCTTCCCAGACAAAATCGGTTAAGGTCACTTCATCTTCATGAGCTCTTATTGTTGCACCATATTGGGGGGAAAGCAATCCAAAGGGTGCCGGACCCGATCCAAGTTCACGAATAATTGTCAACGTTTGGTACGGGGCTTCAGTAATATTATGCTGCGGATCAAAGGCTAAAACCTTCCAGCTTATGTTTACAGTATCCACTCCATCGGGAAGTAAACCATACAGGAGCTGTTCGTTCACAATAAAGCTGGTCTCCGACTGATCTTCCTGAATGATCGACCCATCAAATTCCGAATCCAAGATAAACCGGTACGTAATACCTTCGGTATCGGTACTGGCTTCCCATGAGAATTCAACATCTTCCGCATTTGTCAGGAAAATTTCCATCTCTGCATCCGCTTCAGGGGTTAACAGATTGAAAGCCGTAGGAGCATCGCCTGTATTTACGGTGGATAACCAATCCATCACATCTCCTACAAATGGAATACGCAGAGTATCATCATCTATGTGATTCAAATTGAACCACGAATTCAACACTGTAAAGTTATCCCCGATATAATGCGAAACATTGATAGCACCGGCAAGGATGTAATCCTCAGGTCCCATTACGTAATTGGCAAAACTCCGGTTAGTGATTGATACACCATCGATATACCAGGCTGTGCTGAACCGCCACACAATCGGATCAACAGCAGAAATCGGATCAACATCCACCAAGTCTATTTGAGGAGCACCCAAGCCTTCGTCATCCGAACGAGATTGTACATCATAAGACGAAATCCCCAAATAATCGTACGGAAAATCACCGACACTAAATGCATCCGGAGCACTTCCATAACGATCGTAGAGAATATCCAGACCGTTTATCCAAAGCTTTCCACCATTATCCAAATAATCCTTGATTGCTTGATTGTCCTCTTCAATTCCATTCCAAAAATACAGATCTCCTCCATCATTCCCGGCATACCAAATCACCAAATCATAACCGGACATAAGTTCAAAGGTTGGACTGCCAAATTCGACTTCACAATCAAACGCATCATAAACAAACCCGTTAGCTTCCAATGCCTGATATAAGGAATGCTCATAATTCTGATATGCATCATCATCCACAACCAAAACACTCATGTCTTGATTTGACAACACAACCGAATTTGTGTCACTATTCGTTGTGTATTCGCCATCGGTTGCCTGAACAAACCAATCGAGTGATACCGCATTCGCATCTCCGATAATTCCAGTAAGATCTGCTTTAGAAATAGCAAATGACGCTCCTGAAATATCTGCTTCCGTAACGGCTTCATTTAACGAGAATGTGTATGTTACGACATCCTCATTGGGGTCAACCGCTTCTTCCCATGTAAAAGTAATTCCGGTTTCATCCATCTCGCTCATTAAGAAACCCACGCCATCAACAGGACTTACTAAACTGAATGCCATCGGGGCCTGGTTAACTTCAACCGCAAACGATACCGCAAACGTATCCGAAGACGTTGTGCTCACACCGTCGGTAGCAAGAACAAACCAACTGCATTCCAGCGTATCAAGCACAAAGGGCATAACGTCCGCAGCAGACACAGAGACACCTACATCCGCCGTGTTATACGTTAATAACACTTCGTTATCAACGTTATCAACTAAATTCATCGTGTAGTCGATCGTATTACCTTCCGGGTCCGTTGATGCATTCCAGCTGAAATCGTACGTAGTGCTTTCGTCATCAATCACAATCAGCAATCCATTTTCAGGAGCAACCAACGAAAAATCTGTTGGAGCTTCATCACCGGAGAAAAACCAACTAACTACGTCATTTACCCAAACATCACGGTCATCATCAGAACCAAAATTCCAATTTTTAAAGAACGCACTCATTACGGAAAATGTATCTGTGGTATAGCTTTGTACAGTTGAATATCCGGAATATACATAGCTTTCCGGCCCCATAATATAATGTGAAACCGCGCCTTCAACAGGTGTAACTCCGTCCACATAATAGAGAGACGAATAATTCCAGGTGATGGGATCGATGGTGGAAATCACATTATCGGTCTGATCTAATTGAGGGACACCGCCACTGGCATCATCGCCGGTATGGGATTGAACATCGTAGGATGCAATACCGAAATAGTCATAAATAAAATCTCCCGGTGCGAACGTATCCGGGGCGCCACTGTAACGGTCGTAGAGGACATCAATCCCGTATAGCCACATTTTACCGCCGCCATCTAAGTAGCCTGCAATCTCGGTATTATCGGTTTCATCCCCGTTCCAAAAATAGTTTGAGCCGCCGTCACTACCGGTAAACCAAATCACCAATTCGTAAGCTGCCATCACAGCCGTCGTCGGTGATCCGCCTTCAGCATCACAATCATACGTGTCGTAAACGATTACATTATTATCTAAAGCAGCGTAAAGACGGGATTCGTTATTGTAATTATTATCATCATCCACTACCAAAATGTCGGCGGAAAAAGCGACATTTAAAGACAATGCGATGAGTGAAATTAGGATAGAGTATCTATGCTTCATGAGTTTCTCCATTTTTTGATTTTTATGAGAGTCAACCGTATTCTTCAGGTTATGGTTATTCCATACTATTATGGTAACACCATAATTTACTTAATAAACATCTAAACAACAATAATAAAAAAGGACGTATATACGCTCTTATTATATAGATTCTTGAGGCAAAATACTTATTTCATAAACACAATCTTTTGTGTTTGGGTGAACTCTCCGGCAGTGATTTGACAAAAATATATTCCCGTACTTACCAAATTTCCATGAACATCTGTCGCATCCCAAGTAGTATGATCAGTTCCAATCTCTTTAAATTCATTAAGTAATGTATTAATTGTATTCCCTAACAAATCGTAAATAGTTATCGTAACATAATCTTGTTTAGGTAGCTCATAGCGAATAGTTGTTTTTGGATTAAACGGATTCGGATATGGCGGGTATAATTCAAATTGTTCCGGGATGGGCGTTGTCTCATCAATCGACACCAATCCCGAATCCAATGCAATAATATAAAAATCATCAACTAATGCTTCTACTACGCTTCCATCGCCATAATCTTGTGCTGTAAACCGGAGTATCATTTTATCTGTTGGAGTAACATAATCATCAACTAAATATCGTTTTTGCGTCCAGGCAGTTTCGTTTTGGGATACTCGTTCCAGCGGAATCCAAAACTGCCCGGAATCCGACGAAATATCCACCATAAACTCATCGTCTTCTGCGGTCATGAGTGCATACCACCGATAGTAAGAAATTACCGGATGTGCCAAGCCGGTCATATCGATCACCGGTGAATACAGAGTAGTTTTACCGCCGTCAACGTCATTGGCCCCGGCAGAACCACCGGGCTCACCATTTCCCGTAACCCAACAGATTGTTCCGCTTCCTGAATGGTCGCTTTCGGGCTGAGGGTAGATTCCCTGATAGCTGGTACCGACGGGGTCTTCTCTGACCCAAATTCCGGCGGTTGCATCATCATCTTCAGCGCCGACCGTCCAGCCAAGGTCATTCTCAAAATTATCAATAAAGATCGGAATGGCCTGCCCGACCAAGAAAAAATAGGGATGTCCGGCGCCGTCCGTTGGCATCGTTGTTGTTTGCCCTGCATCATCGGTTACCTGAATATAATATTTTATCACATTCCCGGCCGGCTGTGGTGGAATTTCTGTCCGATAAACATTCGGTGGTGTGTGTAGAACAAATGTTTCAGACGTATATCCTAATCCGACAGAATAATATAATTTGATGTTCTCTTCAGAAACGGGATATTGCGAAGACTCAATTTGGATCATCACCGAATAAGGATTCGTCGTATTTTGAGTGTCGTATAAAGGCGTATGATTCACAACCGCACCGGTTGTAACGCCTATCCCATGGGCATGAAAGGCTTCACCAATCGCTATCCAGTTCGGTGTTCCGTTCGTAAGGTCGTTGTCATCATCATCTACTGATAGAATATCAAGATAAAATTCGTCATAGGGCGAATAACCGGTGGCGCGGGCGTATTTCGCCCAGTGATACAGCGTATCTGTGTATGTTCTGCCAAGGACTTCCCGCGTATCCCACAGAGCGCCAACCAACGGAAGCCCATCGTAATGCACTTCTCCGATAAGATCATCCGGATAAACCAGATTATTATTGATCGAACGATTATATGAACCGGGGCCGTAACAACCGGCACACATGTAGTAATTATTGGTTACCGTACCGGCGTAATAGTCCGGCAATGCTTCACTAATGGCACTGCTGCTGGGATAATACGAACCATATTGCGCACCCATAATAGCATGGCCGTATTCATGAATAATAACATCGGCAACTTCAGCATAATTCACACAGCCATCGCCTTCGCCGTATAATCGGATCCAATCACCACCCCAGTACCCATTGCAGGATTGAGAGTAATCATCCACATAAATTGTGATCTGATGATCCACTCCCGTAAAGCCGGATTCAATATCTTTCACATACTCATGGGCAACCGTTCCGTGATAAAACGCATTTCGTTCAGACGCTTCAGAGTTATCATCCGTCCAGTAAAAATCTAATACTTCACCCGGTGATGCAGTAAATTCTTCATACGGTTCAGGCCCCGTCCAATCAATTACATTGATCCAAGGACCCCGTAAGCGACTTCCAAATGTAGTTTCTGAGCTGACATTGATACTAAACTCCCCATCAGAATTTGTACTGATATAGGTTCCGTTAAAGTATATCCTCTCTTTTTGAAACGGTCGATCTAATTCCGGTCCCCAAGGCGTAAGTTGATAAATATTCCCGTGGGCTGTTCCTGTGACATTTTCATGCTCGTATAAATTAAACTGCCATATAAGCTCACCTGTTTCGGCATCGATATACGTTGCCCATTTGCCGTCCGGGTTTGAGGTTTCGACGTTAACATTCATTACAGAGCGCAGAACGATTTCTCCATCGACTTCGAACGGTAAGATTATATTCGGAAAATCAGGGTGTAGCTCAACGGATGTAATTACCTCTGCTTCCGGTGCAAATAGCTCAGCAATATTTCTTGCTTCAGCGAAGGTATCTGATTGGACCGGATAAAAATCTTTTTGGGAAGAATCGATCATATTAGACCCAAACAAAAACACATAGCCGTCGGTAGAAATTCGCAAGTGGATAAAGCTGTTCCAAACCGGTATTTCATTCATCATCTGTTGAAAGATTACGACATAGAAATTGTTAATCCTGTGGAAATACACAAATGAATATTCTGATGCTTTCAGTAAATCTTTATTCGCTTCTATAAATGTCTCTCCCGCTAATCGGACATTATGCTGATTAACATGACGAAATCCGGGGATGGTGACAGGTTTACCATAAGCACGATGCGGTGTTTTGGTTATCGGATGCCAAAACACTTTCCAATCGCCATGTCTTGCTTTAAAGTCATTCCAGATTGTTGACCGGTTCATCTCATTCTGCACCGATTCATATTTGGCATGAGATCGGGAATAATCCACAAGCGGTGATGAAACGATGTGACCTTCTATGTTTGGTCTATACGCAAACATGTTTGAAATAATGACAATGAATAATATTAGTCTCTTCAATTTTATCTCTTTCAATTATCTTTCACACAGCGGAAACCCACATCGATTAGACAGGAGTTGGGATCATAAGGGATACGGAAGTTCACTTTTGTCGTCTCCAAACCAGTCCCCCAACTGCCACCTTTAAATGTGCGCATCGTCCCCTCATTCGGTCCTTTCGGATTGACTATGAGCGAATCCTCCGACATCTGCTTGTAATACTGACTGTGATACCAATCGGAACACCACTCCCACACATTTCCGGACATATCGTAAAGTCCGTTAATATTCGGTTCGAAATACCCAATCGGTGTCGTTTGCGGATATTGACAATTATCAAACGGGTCAATGGAATTATCAAAATTGATAACTGAATCTAAATCTTCAGATTTTACGGCATGAACGGTTGACGTTGTCTGATTCCAGCCGGCAGCTCTGATCCATTCTGTTTCGGTTGGTAGGCGTTTTTTAGATGCATTTGCAAAGGCCGTCGCCCCATACCACGAGACATTCCCTATCGGATGATGTTCTTTACCGGGAATCGGTATAAATACTTTTCTATCAAAATGGATTATATCTCCGTTATCCGTTCTGTTTACTTTGCAAAATATATGTCCGGTCGATATCTCATAAACTGTCTGATTTTCTATACGGATTAGGTTTTCACGTAACTGCGCGTTAAGAAAGCCCGCATAATCTCCGGCAGTAACTTCGGTTTTATCAATCTCAAACTCCGATACGCGAATCTGTTTGCCAAAAATCGTGATGTCCGTTTCAGGTAAAGCAATCATTCCCTTTTCAATGTTTGTTAATTCAATTTCCGGACATGGTTTGATTGGATAAATACATTCGGTTTTTATACGGGTAAATAATTCACTAAATAATTGTGCAGTTTTTTCACGGTTCCCCTGATTGAAACGCATTCGGTTTGGTGTCTCCATGTGCAGCCCGCGAACCACATTATCTTTACGAAGACTGCCATAAGTTCGAGTTCCCAGACCGGTGTACCAAAACTCAAAATCCTGCCCGTTAATATTGTATATCTGATGTTCCTTTAAATTCCCAAACACCATAATCGGTGGGTCATCGTAATATTTTGTACTGAGTTCATTGAACCAATCAAGGATCTGATAATATTCTTCGGTGGTAAATCCGACTCCGTAAGCTTCGATCACATCCCGATTCACGCGATTCCCGTCTTGGTCTTTCATCTTGAGATCGTGACCATGAAAACTGCAGAGAAAATCCATCGGTTCATTTCCGGATACATTCCCTGCCTTCCGCACCTTTCCAAGATAATCGAAAAACACCCGTTCAGTTTCTTTATTGAAAATACGCTCTCTAATTGTACCGTATCCATTAGATTTTGGTTGTTTGGTAAGCGCCCTGTTTTGGTCGAACCAACGCCCTAAAAATGTAAAGCGCGGATTGAATGCGGCGACTGTCGGGATTTTAATTAGTTCATTCATCCGCTGCACGACTTCCCCTGTCCATAAGTCACAATCACCGTGCGGAGCGGCTACGACGAATGATCCCCACTTATCAGTATCTCCCGGATAGGATTCGATGTACATATCCATATTTCGTGGAGCTAATTCTGGTTTTGGGACCGATGCAACTATTACTGAAATTGAATCCAAAGGAATTGAATATTGTTTTCGGGTAAATGAATTTACTTCGATGCTTTTTTCATCCATTGGGTATGGATAAATATTGGATTCAAATGATGTGTCCGGTGTTGTAACTAAAACAACTTCACCGATACTTACTTTGAGTGAATCCATTAAAACCGGGTCAATAAACACTCCCGGATCTAACTGCAGAGCTCCCGGTGGATGATGGGTTACATTGTAAAACTTTATGCTACGTTCTTGAGGTGGGGTGACAACGTCCGTCAATCGACCGGCGCAACTAACCCATAGTGTCCCCATAGCGATAAGCCACAGGAATCTAACTTTATTTTTCATTGGTGAGTTCAAAGTAATGAATGATGAAATCATTCAGTGTGTTGTACATTGGAATAATGCCGGATAACTCCGCTTTTTCGCTAGGTGTATGCGGACCCACTCCGGGCATTTTCACAATAATGATATCTGTTTTGTCCGGGTTAAAAAACTTTACATCCGACGACCCGTTATCCCGTTTTTTTCCCCATTTCTCCCTAAATTGTTTTTCAGCAATCTGTAAAAATTGAGAGATATAAGGACGGTCATCCGAAATAAACAGTCGTTCTGCGTATGAGCTCAATGACACAGAAACCGGAGAAACAAGCTCACGTATTTTTTCGGTTAAGGATTCTACGGTTTCGTTTTCTGTAAAATTAATAACAAGATCCATTTCAGCGTTGAGAACCGGACCGTTTAACACATTTTTAGCACGTATTCCTGCAATTGAAAAAGTAGAATGCCAATTATTATCGTAGGTTGAATGGACGAAGTCCGGGAAAAGTTTGGTTAACCTATTATACGCATTAATCAGTATTTCTGCGGCATTTTCACCTTCCCATGGATAACTATGTCTCCCGGGTGTTGTTTTAAGCGATAATGTCAGCTTCAGGATCCCTTTTGACCCCAAAACAATATTATAATCCGTACCGCCGTCACCATTTATCAATAATTTTGGACAATAGCCTTCTTCTACAAATCTTCGGGCACCATTCTGTCCGCCAATTTCTTCATCAGTGCTAAAATAGATTCCAATATCAAGATTCGGATATTCTTTCAAAAGATGCTGCATCGTGTGCATGGCAACGGCATCAAACAATTTCATATCCACCGATCCCCGGCCGACTAAATGCGTTTCGCTTATAAAGGGTTGAAATTGTGAAGAATCTCCGGGGACAACATCTAAATGTCCGTTAAGTAGAACGTCCGGTGTTTTACTTCCTTTAGAGGATAAATAAACAGATGGGAAACTGCCGTAATTGAAATGTTTTACATGCAGAGGATGCTCAGAAAAGAAATTGACCGTATATGCCAAAGATTCATTCAGTTTTTCCTTTTTATCATGGGTTGATTCAATAGAAATCAGATCAACAGCCGTTTTTAGGATTTGGTCATAGAGATTGATCATTTTTCTGACAGAAGTCCTCTTAAGTATTCAATCTGTGTCTCTGTATCACGGAATAGGCTGTGATTGGTTTTCAAGTCATGCACTTCCTGCAAAAAATGCTCTAAAATAATCGTATTTTGTTGTTTTAAAAAGATGGTACCCATATCAAATAGAATGACTTTTCGGTTGATGATTTCATAGTTAACTAAGAACCATTGCCTTGGGATAAACACGACTTCAAATCTCAAATTATCATTCTTTAACCGATCGATAATATGTTCCACGCAGTCATTAATTAAATGTTTTTTAACTTGATCATATGGTGATCGACGTAAAATAAAATCTTTTATCTCAGATTTAACAACGATTTCCAACCGGTTTTTTTCTCTTTTTTCAATAATCTCTTTACGTTCAAGGAACGAATCCATCGCAACGGTAAGATCCTTACCGGAATATCCATACACCTTTTTCAAGATATCTTCTCGAAGTTCCTTGCTTTGGTTCATTACGCTGAAACCGCGCGAAACAGATATCCGTTCACCACCTTCTTCTCCAAACCATATTTTTTCAAAGTGAGAGTAACTGCGACCTTCTTCATACGGTTTTGGAAAAATAGGATACGAATTTACCTGGAGCTCAAACAAATCATCCATACTGATGTGCAGTACAGTACATATCCGCTGCAGTTTATCGGCACTCCCCATCTGATGCCCATTCAAAATTGAATAAACGGTTCGTACATTAATATCGGTCTGCTCGGCAAGTTCAGCCGGCGTCAGTCCATGAGACTTCAACGTAGTCTTCAATTTTTCACTGACAATATTTTGCAAGTGGTTCTTGTTGTAAATCATGCTATAACCTCACATTAATTGACCAGTTTTGGATACTACCAAAGACAGCCTGATCGACCCAGGCATATTGGATATCAATGATTTTTCTTCCTCCTAAAGGCAGATAAATCCCGAAACCGGCTGATAATCGTGCTAAATCATAATTCATTTTACGACCAACTCGCAAATACAAATATTTCGAATATCCATATTCTAAACCAATCTCACCACGGAAAGGTGTGCTGATTCCGTCATTAAATCCGGTAAAGAGAGTAACTGTATGATTCCATTGTTTACCAATCAGACCTTCATGACCAGTCAATCGCTGACCTAATCCAAATCTAAATATCACCGGTAATGGGAATTCTTTCATCACATAGGAAGCATCAATATCCGGCGCCCCCGGAAACGACTCGTCACTTTCCTGCTCATAGCGTATGTGTGGGCCGTCATTCATCGCCATTGCCGGACCGATATTCGCAATTGTCATTCCCAATGAAAACCCATTTTGTGGTATTTGATACGCTGTTGACAGATCAAAAGCGAATCCGGTGGCTTTCTCAAGCCAAATTTCTTCCCGAATATACTTCCCGGTCACCCCGACAGAAACTCGATCGGTAAGTTTTCGGGCGTAGGATAATCCCAACGAAAAATCCTGTGCCGTAAAATATTGGTCTGTTCCTTGAGGATCGAGAACCGTTGTAATCTCCATTCGCCCTACATTTAAATTATTGAGAGATACCCCTATGTAATTGGATCTACCCAATGGAATAATCCCGCCTACAAAATTCTGTCGAATTCCAACGGGGCGCTCGATCTCTTCATACAATAAGCGAAAATCAGGGTTTCTTGTCATCATAGCCGGATTCCAGTAAAGACACTCAGCGCCGGTAGAAAATCCGGTTCCGGTTCCACCTAATGCCATCGAATTTGCACCAACTTCCATTAATAAAAACGACGATGCGGTCGTCCCACGCCTGTCAACTTCCCAATCGCCGGCAAATGCAGCACTAATAAGTGCTATAATAATCCCTATTCTTGTAAAATTGAGTTTTTTATTATTTGCGCCGTTTCGCATTAATTCTCGGTGTCCTGATGTGGTTCCTACCATATTATGCCAAACTTCCCGGTAAACTCTTGACCGTCGGGTGTTGTTACTGCATAAAGATACATCCCATATGATATTTCTAAATTATCATCCGTCAGCATATTCCAATGCGCTTCTCCAATGGTCGTGCTGTTATGATGTATAGTTTTAATTCGGTCGCCGTTTAAAGTGTAAATATCAATTTTACATTCCGGTGGCAGATTGATAAAACGCAAATCCCTCTTGAATGGTTCATTAGGCTTTTCAATATCAGTAAGTGATGAAACTATATACGGATTAGGAACGACTTTTATATCCCCGAGGACTGCTTTATTTTCAATTTCGGCTTCTTTTGTTGTAATTTTGATGGTGTCCGCCGATGTATAATTCTTTTTCGTTTGTAGTAAAAATTGATCTCCTGCTGAAGGGGCAATGCTCGTGCTATCCCAAAATATTTGGAAATACCATGTACGTTGAGGCCACGATGGTTCAATTATTTGAATGTTATCACCCGAGAACCATGGTTGATAAGGATTATTGCCTATCGCTAAAAACAGAGGAGTTAGGGTGTCTGGATCAGCTAACAAGTTAAACACCTGAAATGGGACTTTTTCTCCCCCGGGAGCAATCGATTCAGGGTATTTTGACGTTGAGTCTCCGAATACAACTAAATAATCCGTATTAACAGCAGTTCCGTTGTTTGGCAGATAAAGATCAGAAAAAGAATACTGTGACGTATCTCCTTTAATTTCTATCCATCGCTTACCAAGGAACTCTATATTCTCATGGTTAATAATTGATAAATGTATCCCATTAAATACCGGACTAAAATACGCAGAACCGGATGTTTCTTCATTCCATATCAGGTTACAGTCTGTTAGTATTTCTAATCCAGTGGTATTGTCATAGACCGAATATAATAAACTTCCCGTTGAATCATAAAACGTCAGCATATATTCGGACTCCTCGATAGCGATGGGATCAACAACTTCAACGTTGATTTCTCCCGTTCCTTGACCGCTAATAATTTCTATCTCCACCTGACCATCGACAAACCCGGACGGCTGTACACCAGGTATAATATCAATAATATTTATCGCTCGCGAATCTATTCCAATAAATGACTCATTCGCCCCAACGTGAAGGCTATCAAATGGATAATCATAAGCGGTTACAGCATATCGGTACCGTAACCCATTAATTACGTCATTATCTACAAAATTATATTGCAGTCCGGAATTTTCGCCAAGAAAATAATATTGGTTGTATGGATCAAACCCCGACCACCCGTTTTTACGATCATATTGAGCAATCGGAATATACCCCATTATCTCACCGTAGTAATCATAGATCTCCTCACCCCAATCTACATCCAGTGCTTTATAATTCACTAAAGCACGGTATATGCGATATCCTTCAAAATCTTGTTCCTTTGAGATCAGATCAACGGAACTTTCCGCACTATTATCCCAAAACAGCGTTACTTGCTCATTTTCTCCATAATAAAGAGGAATATCATCTTCATCTTTAGTCAATGTACCCGAGGCAGATAGCTTTGGAGTTGACGGTGGTTTGGCACCAATAAAATTGGATTGGTAAAGCGCACTTGCTAAATACAAATTGCTGTATACATCTTCGAATCGCACCTCTGAAGGATTTACCGGAAATCCATCTGCATCCAATCCGCCGGGTTCGGGTCGCCCCCCCACTATACCCACATGAATCGGGATTGTATCTCCTGGAGAAATAGAAAACGGTCCTGAGCTAAACCAAAACTGAATATCCGGCCGACTTCCTTCGCCAAAACTTTCCTGAAAACTTTGCAGTGTTTCAAGTTCATCAATCTTCGGGTTACTTCCGTGAAACCATTTATTTCTTTCCTCTGCCGGTAGCAAATCAGGTTTCCCCGCGGAAATCGCATATAATACCTTTTCCCAGTCAGCATCAATCGTGTGTGGCCGCATGACGTCATCTTGGTCAAACCAATGAAATCCCGTTATCCCAACTTCAGGACTATTAGGGTCTCCCGGGTCGGTTCTTGGTGTCTTGAAAAAATGAATACCATATGCTGACACAGTACCTTTATTCCCATTTGTATAATCATGAAAATAGTCCTGTTTATCATACATAAGACATATATCCATTTTTCCGTCACCATCTATGTCCTCTACAGAGGCGTAATCATCTTCTGCCCATGGACTCGCCTGACGGGAATTTTCTAAAAACGCCCCGGGTAAATCCGGATCAACAAAAAATGAGAAGTAAACACTATCAATCGTTCCGTTGTAATAGTGACGATCCGGGTCATAAAAGGGGCTTGATGGATTTGTAATTTCTTCTTCTGTCCGGTAAATAATATTCATGTTAAAAAAGACAATATCCTCATACCAAATTGATGCATAACTATATCCGCTTACTTCAACATCGATTCCAATGGGATATCCATACCTGGCTGTATTTGCTCCCGACCGCACTCCATTGTATTTATCATCCATGATAAAGAAAATATCTTTATCCGATGTAAACATATCTTCGACCGGTTCATTAAAGGTTGGGGAATCCGGGTCCGGATCCAACGCCCATTTTCCGGGCCAATGGTGTTCATCCGGTGTTGAAACCCACGTCCCAAGGGAATCATAATATCCCTGAGGCCAGGTTTCAGGCATCGTTGAAATTGCGATCATCGGAATATTATCTTCTGTGGCTGTTCCATGTAATTTTAAACTGGCGTTGTCTTTAGCTTCCCAATCAGAAAATGCCATCCCATCTCCTTGATGTAGATGACAACTGGAAAAAGACTCTATCGTATTATATTGGTCGGACCGATCTTTTACCCCATCCGGAGTTTGGATATTCGCACCCCACGGTCCCGGCGGCATCGTGAGCACCGGTGCAATCCAGCGAATCTCTCCCCATTTCCCATGTTTTGCCCCGGGATACCAACCTGTGGTCGGTGGATCCCAGCCCGAAAGCAATCCGAAATTCTCGACACCAATTACCTTCATTTTACCGGCATCCATAAATCCTATGGCACGATCAAAGTTCGATGCAGGTTCCAGTATTTTTCCGCGCGATGGTCTGCTTTGCTCAGGATCCGAAGCAAATAAAGCTTGAACCACAAGCCCAACTGTTATGATGTTTTTTGTTCTTAACATTAGTGATTAGCGATTTAGAGTGGTTACCATGAATAATCCATAATAAAGCGGATGGACCGTCTCATGCCAAAATTATTATTATTGCGTGAATCCCAGTAAGTGGAGCTACTGGTGTACCATGATGATGTCCCCGGGTCAGTGGCTGAGCCCGTTCGTGTATAACCGGTTAGGACATTTAGCCGATCAAATAGGTTTTTGATTTCGACTCCGTATTTAATTTTTCCCCACTTTAATTTTGCGATTTTTATAATTTTCATATCTGTTCTTTGACTCATCGGCCAGCGTTTGGACATTGGTTCTACTGCATTATTACCCGGTATATACGGGGTATAGGGTCGTCCGCTTTCCATATATTGGAATAAATTTGCATTCCAACCTGACAAGGGTCGTAAGCCGAACAACACAGGACCAAAATTATCCGGAGTGGAAACAGTTACCGACATACGAAACGTGTGTGGTTGATCCCAAGGTGACCTAACTTCTTTGCGAGGACCTTTGCCAAGTGTGGTTCCACTCCAATATCCGTCCCATGATGTAGCCTGCAACACGTAAGATTCAGACCATGAATAATGCATGGATCCACTAAAATAATTGGAGTATCTTTTTGTCACCGAGAAATCCATACCGCGTGCAAACCCGGAATTGTTATTTAAAAACACCGCATACGAATATGGATTGTCTCCTCCCGGATCTTGATAAGCCGGGACTTTGACTGATCCGATCTGGTTACTGGTTTCTTTTTGCCACATGACGACATCAATTCCATAATCTAACCCAACTTGATGCTGGAGTCCAAATTCATATTGTACCGATTTTTCATTCTCGAGGTGGGGATTTCCTATGATATTTCCTTGTATGAGACTGATTTCACGATTGTCCCCCGATGCACGATAGAGATCACGATAATTAGGGTTTTGATAAAAGTGCCCAAAGTTGAAATGAAGAATCGTCCGATCGGTTAAAGGGAAAGCCATTCCCAGCCGCGGACTGATTTTTATCTTCGATTTTGCATCGGAGATTAGGTTGTATTCAAGATCATCATCTGTAATGTCCTGTTCACCAAGCGGATCCAGCGGATCATCCCAAAAAGCTCCGCCGGAATTCGCATAATCTGTTCTTAATCCAAGATTAATCACTACAAAATCATATTCCAGTTTTGACTGGAGATACGCTGCCGCTTCAACCGGGTGATGAATATATATTGTTGGAAATGGATCCACGTCAGAATAATTTTGGTACGATTTAAAATCAATGGACATTTCGGAATAATGTAGCCCGGTTTCAATTGAAATATTGTTATTGAGTTCGTGAGCCAGTTCAACTTTCAATTCGTAATTAACTGATTCTTCGTCGTCATACCAGCGATTATCAGCCCTCATATAAAACGTGCCTTCAAATGGATCCCGTAAACTTCCTTCTCCATAGATCGTATAATATTCGTCCGGTTTCTTATCATAGCCTTCCGGTGGTGAGAACACATTCCAATATGAAGTAAATTTTCGCTGATAGTCTTTTAATACTCTTACTTGCCGACTCTCATGGAATTTTGAAAATAAAATAGAATAAAATGTGTTTTGCGATAATGTGTGATTGACTGACAAGGTTAATTTTTCACTTTTCATGAATTGCACATTTTGTCCATCCATGTAATACAGATAATATGCATTAGCATTATTAAACTGGCGATATCGCTGATCAGCTAATACTGATAAGGATACTTTCATATTCGGGATAGGCCTAGTTGTCAATTTTGTGAATATATTTAATCCGTTATTCCATCCAAAAGACTGCCAACCTTTAAACGAATCCAGTGGATTGATCTCCCGATCGTCAGGCCCTTTTATATCATTCCATTTTGAGCCCAAACCGACATAGACTGAATCTAAAGCTTCATACTGTAAATACCCTTGGATAATCTCCTCGGATGATGGTAATGTGTCATTAACACCATCATTGTCAATATCTTGGATACGATAGTCATCCCAAATAATATTATCAAATTTATAAATAGATCCATTTTTGGAAGATATCTCACCAGATACAAAAAAATATGTTTTTTTCAGTAACGGTACCGCTCCGCTCAATGTGGCTTGAATCATATTGTAATTTAATGCCCGACCTCTATCGTTACTTAAGAAAGTAACCCCGGAAGGTGCCGAACTGAATAAATGAAAAGATCCGGAATACTTACTGCCTCCGTCACGGGTTGTCAGATTAATGACACCGGAGAGGGCATTCCCGTACTTGGCATTAAACCCGCCGGACGCGATGGTCAACTGTTCAATTGCATTAACATTGAGCCTGGTCCCGAATCCGCCAAATAACGGGTTGGATACTTTGACACCATCAATCATCAAGGCAACTTCATTATTTCTACCTCCACGCATGTGAACATCATCAATCCCGCGGACATTATATCCGGCTTTTGCATCTGGTGTCCCTGTAAGTACAGCGATATTAGATTGAGTTTTCAGGATGGAACTGAGGTTATTAAGAGGAGCAGATGCAATCTCCTCACGTGAGATAGTTGTCACTTTTGTTGTTGCGTCCTTACGAACCAAAGGTTTTTCGGCAACGACTATGATTTCCTCACCTTCGAGAACTTCCGTCTGCATAGGAATGTCAACCCGGGTCGTCATTTCCGGCAATACTTCAACGTTTTTTACCGTAACTCCGGCGTAACCAATCATACTTACTTTAACGGTAACTGTCCCCGGGGTAAGATTGCTGATGAGATATGTTCCATTTATGTCGGTTGTACTTCCGCTGTAACTTTCACTTATCACGATATTTACACCGGCTAAAGGTTCACCTGTTGATTTATCATTTACTGTTCCAGTAATTCTACCTGTAACAGCTGCAAAACCAGCATTCAATACAAATAAACCGTAAAACATTAATGCAGTAATCGGATATTTTTGATTTTTATTTTTTCGGATCAAGGTCAAAATATGTCTTCCATTAAATTATGGTTACACCATAATTTCCGCATGTTATCGAATAGAATACAAGCATTTCTTAACACTATTTTAAACAGGAATCAAATTATGAATACTAATTATGCTCTTGATAATCCAATATCGATTATACTGGACAAACCACGGACAGATTTTACACGAAATGATCTGTTGCATATTATCGAATTAAGGCAGATTGAGAAAATAACATTTCACTATACAGGCCTTGACGGGAAACTAAAAGAACTTAAACTGCCGGTGGCGAACCGTGAACAAGCTGAACGAATTTTAGCCGGTGGCGAACGTGTGGATGGCTCATCCCTGTTCAAAGGATTAATTGACACTTCAGTCTCAGATCTTTATGTTGTCCCTATATTTAAAACTGCTTTCATTAATCCAATGGATGAAACAAGTCTTGATTTCATCTGTCGCTACATTAATAAAGATGGTGAAATGGCTTCGTTTGCATTGGACACTATCTTGCATAAAGCTCATGAGTTATTTAAACAATCCACCGGATATGAATTGTATGCATTAGGTGAATTGGAATTTTATCTCATAGGCAGTACTGACAACCCGCTCTATCCAGTTTCTAAGCAAAAAGGCTACCATGCGTCCGCTCCTTTCATTAAAAGCGGAACAATCGTTAATGAAATAGTCAAACATCTTACACAAATCACCGGTTGCATAAAATATGCTCATAATGAAGTTGGATATGTTAACAAAACCAGGAGCGACCTACCTGAGATTAACGGTAAACCGGCTGAACAAATTGAAGTAGAATTTTTACCGGCTCCGATAACAGATATGGCTGATTATCTTGTATTAGCAAGATGGTTAATAAGAAACATTGCCTATAAACATGGATACATTGCCACGTTTACCCCAAAAATTGAGGAAGGGATTGCCGGGAACGGTTACCACTTTCATATGGCACTTATGAAAAACGGTAAAAACATGATGACTGATGATGACGGAAGGTTATCCAAGCCAGCCCATAAACTTATCGGTGGATTGTGTCATTATGCAGATTCATTGACTGCTTTCGGAAATACAACCTCATCTGCCTATTTACGATTAGTTCCAAACCAAGAAGCTCCTGTTCGTATCTGTTGGAGTGAATTAAACCGAAGTGCAATGATTCGGGTTCCATTGGGATGGCCAAAGAATACTGACCTAAGTTCGAAAATCAATGACCAAAATGACCCTAAATACATTGACCCGGTAGGTCGACAGACAATAGAATTACGGAGTCCCGACGGAAGCGCCAATACGCATCTCTTGCTGGCAGGTATAACAATGGCTGCTGAATGGGGTTTAACAACGGATGATTCCATTAATGTTGCAAATAAACTTCATGTTACCGGCAATATATTTGATAAAAAAAGAACAGAGTTTCCTGCCCTACCTCGGAGTTGCTCTGAATCGGCATCAGTATTAATATCTAATCAAGATAAATATATAAGGAATAACATCTTTCCTCCTGAAATGATCGAATACGTAACATCAATACTTAACAATGAGAATGATAAAGATATCAATAAATACTTGGCTGACCTCCCTGCTGACGACCGCCTGCATGAAACCAGAAAAATCATGCATAAGGATCTGCATCGGCATTAGTAATGATATGAGGTTCTTCACAGATTTGAGTACTTTTTAAGATTAGGAGAAAAAAGTAGCAGACAT
>JACKQG010002700.1_pt1 | contig 22751 bp, 38 predicted proteins | sample 8237621 | NCBI WGS metagenome assembly JACKQG01 (sample SAMN15677084, study PRJNA649215) | marine metagenome | biome: marine; feature: Black Sea; material: saline water; isolation source: suspended particulate matter (SPM) from the Black Sea western gyre | collected 2013-06-09/2013-06-10 | depth... | reverse complement strand
ATACAGATAAAGGGGAAGTTCATTATAATACTTTAATTAGTACAATGCCATTCAATAAAATATTACCTATGGTTTCAGATAATTCTACTTCAGAATTATCATCAAATAAAGTGGCAGTATTTAATTTAGGTTTTGATAAAGGTACGGATATAAAAACTCACTGGAGATATTTCCCTGGTAATGAAATATTTTATCGTATAGGTTTTTATAATAATATACTAGGTACAGATAAATTAAGTTTATATGTAGAGGTTGGTGCAAAAAGTAATGAAGTATTAGAGGAGAAAGTATTATTAAATCAAATTCTAAAAGATCTTAAACAAAATGGTATAATAACAGATCATAATTTAATAGATCATCAATTTATTGTTATGGACCCTGCTTATGTTCATATAACAACAGAGAGCGAAAAAACTTATAAAACATTTTGTAAAGATTTTAATAAAAAAGGAATATATTCTATAGGAAGGTATGGGTCATGGACTTATTGTTCTATTGAAGATAATATTATACAAGCAAAAGAATTAATTAATAAAATTAAATAATATGAATTATCACGAAGATGATAGAGCACAGCGATTATTGGATGTATTTCCAGTAGGAGAAGGTCAAATTAATGTATCTTATATAAATTCAACTGAGCATATTGTAGCTTGGCATAAACATGAAAAACAAACTGATTATTGGATTTGTATTAAAGGTAGTTTAAAAGTAGGATGGGCAACAGAAAAAGATGGTTGTGAATTTAAATATCTTTCTGATAAAAATCCACAAGTATTAGAAATACCTCCAGGAATATATCATGGTTATAAAGCGTTGGAGCCAGGAACTATATTAGCATACTACGTTACAAGAAAATATGATCCAACAGATGAGCACCGGGCAGATGTAGGCCATTTTGGAGAAGAGTGGAAGGCTGAAAATAAATAATGATTAAAAAATTAATATTCTTAATAAGACTTAAGCTTGCAAAAAGAAAAAGAAAATCAGTATGGGATCTCTAAAAAGATTTATAAAGTTTTTTTTAATATGGTACAGTCAACAAATGGCTATACCCTTTTGGGTAATTGGGCATGTGCATTTACACTTTGCTACATACCATGATTTATATGAATATTGTATATCAATCTTTTTACACTTAATGGTAGCTGTAGGATTTTGGATAGATTGGAAACAAAATGGAAAACAAAAATAAAAAATTACATATAAAAATAAAATAAATTATAATGCAAGACATACATAAATCACTATCGTCAGAACTTTATGGTTATATAGATAAGATTAGTAGCCATTCTCAAGACAATTTTGTAATCACAGGTTGGGTAGCAAAATCAAATAAAAAATTAATAGAATTTGTAAGAATTAAGGATTTAGAATCAGCTTTTGTAGGAAGAATACCTAGGATTGATGTTGCAAAATATTACAACAATAGTGATTTAAATTCTTGTGGTTTTCAATTACAGTTTGAAACTGACAAACCTAAAATTATGTTGCAAGTTATGCTTAATGGCAGTTGGGTTGATTTTATGGAAATTGATTTATCTAAGCATAGAGTTTCATTAAATTCTAAATTTAATAAAGTAAATGATAAAGTTCCAACTTTAATGGCTATTGATGATTTTTATACTTATCCTAATGAAGTAAGAAAAATGGCATTAACTCTTGATTATAACCCTAGCCAATACCACAAAGGAAAAAGAACACAGGTACAATTTATTTTAGATGGAACTAAAGAAAAGTTAGAAAAGGTATTAGGGAAAAAAATTACTAACTGGTCAGAACACCATGCTCACTGTGGTGTATTTCAACACTGTACACCTGCTGATCCTATCGTTTATCATTATGATGGCCAAAGTCATGCGGCTGTAGTGTTTTTAACACCTGATGCACCACCCGAAACGGGAACCTCGTTCTATAGACATAAATCATTAAAATGGTTAGATAAACAACCTATCATTGGAGAACATGGTGTTAAATCAGAAGAAGACGGCAAAGAAATAGAAGCCAAATACATAGGTAATGTACATGATGATTTTTTAGATGGTACGAAATGGGAAGAGGTTGATAAAATAGGAAATAAATTTAATCGTCTTGCTATATGGGATGCTAAATTAATTCATGCGGCTTCTCAGTATTTTGGAAAACATTTACATGATTCAAGATTATTTCATATGTTTTTCTTTGATCTAGAACAATAAGATATGAAATTAAGTATAATTACACCAACTCATAAGTTAAAATACATTCATGAATTATATGAAAGTATAAAAATTCAAACCTACTCTGACTGGGAATGGGTTCTTTATTTAAATGGCAAGGCTGAGATTAAAGACTTATCAAAAGAAATAAGGAATGATAATAGAGTAAGCATTTATGAAGATAGAGAAAAACATGATAATAGTACTAATGTAGGATACCTAAAAAGTAAAGCATTCGCATTAGGAAAGGGTGATGCTTTACTCGAAGTAGACCATGATGACTTAATCCTTCCTAATTGTTTAGAAGAAGTATCAAAAGCATTTACTAAAAATCCTAATGTTGGCTTTGTATTTAGCCATTGTGTTATTGTAGGCCAAGAAGAAAGCATTCCTTTTAATACAGCATTTGGATGGACTACACCTTATGAAGTAGAGTGGAGAGGTAAAAAATATTGGAGTAATGGTGCATTTGAAGCAGATGCAGGTTCGTGTTCTACTATAGGATTTGGCCCAGATCATATTAGATGTTGGAGAACTGATGTATATAAAAAATTAGGTGGTCATAATCCTAACCTTTCTATTTTAGATGACCAAGAATTATTTATGAGAACTTATATGATTACTGATTTTCATATGATTGAAAAATGTTTATACATTTACAGAGTTCATGGAGAAAATACATGGTTGGAAAGAAATGCAGCAATACAAACGGGAACCAAAAAACTTCAAATAGAATGGCAAGAAAAATTAGCTAGACTCGATGCAGAGAAAAAGAATCTTAAAATAATTGATTTATCATCAGTAAATTTTGATATAACAAATAAATGGCCTTTAGAAGATAATTCAGTCGGTGTAGTTAAAGCAATGCATATCTTACAATTAGTAGAAGATCAACAATTCATAATGGAAGAATTGTATAGAGTATTAGATGATAAGGCATGGGCATTTATTGAAGTACCGTCAACTGATGGCCGTGGTGCATTCCAAGATCCTAGACATAAGAGTTTTTGGAATGAAAATAGTTTTTGGTATTGGACAAAAAAATCTCATGCTAATATGATTAATACTAAAGTTAAATTTCAAAAATTTGCCGGTGGTACATCATATCCTAGTGAATTCTTTGAAGAGCATAATATATTATGTACATGGATATATTTAAGGGCTATAAAATCTGATAGCAAAAGACCAGGACTTTTTGAATTTTAAATTAATTTACTTTCAGAAACCTATATTGTTTGTTATATTTAAATTAAATACAAACATATGAATCCAAACACTCAACTAGGTTATTGCTGTATTAATCTAAACTTACGACAAATACCTATCACCGTTAATCGAACATGCAGAAAAGCAACCTTTGAATCTAACGGATTATCTCATGTAAGCAATCTTGCGTTACAAAACATTAGAGATCTTGTTGAGATTATTAAATGGAATGAAAAGAATGGATTTAAGGTTTATCGCATGTCATCAAACATGTTCCCTTGGATGTCAGAGTATGAACTTAAAGATTTACCTGATTACCAAAAAATATCTACATTACTTAAAGGAGCTGGTAATCTTTCTAAAAAATATGGACAACGACTCAGTTTCCACCCAGGACCTTTCAATGTACTAGGATCTCCTAATCCAGTACTTGTAACAAAAACAATTAAAGAACTTAATCAAACAGCAGAGATTATGGATATTATGGGATTAGAGCAATCTAATCATTATCCTATTAATATTCATTGCAATGGTGTTTACGGAGATAAAAAGGCTACATTACAAAGGTGGTCGGATAATTACAAAAGACTTTCAAAATCGGCTCGAGCCAGATTGGTTGTAGAGAATGATGACAAAGCAAGTATGTATTCTGTAAAAGATCTATATGACGGTATTTTTTCCGAAGTACAAGTACCTATTACATTTGATTTTCATCATCATAGATTTCAGCCAGGTGGTTTGTCAGAAAAAGAAGCATTTGAATTGGCAATGACTACATGGCATCATCATAATGTAAAACCTTTGTTTCATTATTCATCATGCCGAAGAACATTCGAAGATCCAGGTTGTAAAGCACAAGCACATGCTGATTTTGTATACGAAAAAATTAATGACTATGGCTATGCCGTAGATATAGAAGTAGAAGCTAAAGCTAAAGAAGTTGCTGTATTGAAATACAAAGATGATGGTAATAAATTATTAGAATCTTATTTACCTTTTGATGTACATATAGACAATCAATTAGTATTAGAAGTTTAACCAATAATAAAAAAATGATTGAAATTGTTAAAGAAAAACCAATTAAAAGTACCACCTCAGTTGAAGGTATATTAGTACAAGTAACAGGAGGTCAATGGTACGGAATTACAATATTTAGACCAGCAAGAAATCCTTGGTTAGGTAGGGCAAGTAAGTCAACCACAACAGGAAGAACGGAATTTACAGTAGGTAGTGAAACATTCCAAATGCAATTTAAAGATAAACCAAACTTTGAAGAATTAAAGGAAACACTGGTAAATGTATTAAATGGAGCTGAGCCAGTTAAATGTAAAATTGCTTACTAATGGGAACATTAATGGAAATGTTTGCATGCCTATTTATTATAGGATTAAGTTTTCTGTTTCATTTAATTGTTTATGAAAATGATTGGGTTGAAAAATGGTATTGGAAAGTTTTAGGTGGCGGTGGTATTCTTCTTTTAGTTTTTGCTGCTATAATGGGTTACTAAAAAAACAAGAATTTATAGTTCAATTCCCAATAAATTAGTTTATATTTATACTATATGAATAACAAAATACAATTTTATTATAACCAGTATATTAAAAGTTATAAAAGCTTTAATCTGGAATTTTCTGAGTTTATTGCAAGTAAACTTGGCTGTACTGAGGTCCGTGCGGTACAATTAATTAAAACATGGAAAAAAAGTAAACAACTAATAAACGCATAATATGAAAAAGACAGTAGGCAATTTTATAGTAGAGCTTTCAGGTGAAAGTTTAATGATTAAAAATTTAAAAGGTGATTTGTTAAAAGCAGATTCTATTAAGCCATTTGAATCAGAAGATAAATTTAAAGAACTGTGTATTGGTTTAGAAGAAAAGATTGCTGAAAGAAAAAGATTAGGTTTAGCAGTATAATTAAATATGGGAAGTTAGCAAAGTGGTAATGCTACATATTTCTTAACGGTTGGAAGTTAATGCTAGCAACGATGAGTAAATCGGAGATATGTAATCAGGGGTTCGATTCCCCTACTCCCCAGCTCTTGGATAGGTAAAACCGAACAACGAGGCGTCAAATCTCACGCCTACAAACCGAAAGGTGGAGTCCAAGTGGAGTTTCAGAATTGTTAATAACTTTTTGAAAAAAACAAGAATCTATAGTTCAAATCCCGTGAAAATGTATTATATTTATAATATAAATAAAAACGGAAAAATGGAACATAAAATATTTGAAGTCGGTGGTTGTGTAAGGGACGAAATCTTAGGAGTTCATACAAAAGACATCGACTTTACTTTTGTATTAGATAACACTGATATGACAGTAGAAGAAGGGTGGAACAAAATGTTATCTATCCTTGAATCTGAAGGATTTAAAATATTTCTAAAAACACCAGATTGTTTTACAGTAAGAGCAATGTTTCCTAAAGGCCATGAGCATGAAGGTTTAGTTGCTGACTTTGTTATGTCTAGGAAAGAAGTAGGAGTTATACCTGGAACTAGAAAACCTATATTAGAATTAGGTACTTTGGAGGATGACTTAATGAGGAGAGATTTTACTCTTAATGCTCTATGTAAAGATGAGAAGGGTAATATCATAGATATGTTTAATGGTGTTACAGATTTAAATAATAGAATTCTTAGGACTCCATTACCTCCAATGAAAACTTTAATGGATGATCCTTTAAGGATGATAAGAGGTTTAAGATTTTCCATAACTAAAGGTTTTACATTTGATGATGAATTATGGGAATGTATGCAAGAGCCAGGTTTATTAAGAAAATTAGAAGATGTAGTTTCTCAAGAAAGAATCAGAGAAGAAGTTACTAAAATGTTTAAACATGATACTCTTAAGAGTTTAAACCTTTTAAGAACTATACCTGGATTAATGGAAGTTATATTAAAAGATGGAATGTGGTTAATGCCAACAACTAAAAAATAAGATATGAGATATACTGTAACAATGACAATTTATATAGATGCTGAAAATGATAAGCATGCTGTATCTAAAGCTAAAATGATAGCAAACCGAGAACAAGTAAAATATCCGGCACAACGGTGTGAAGTAGAGAAATTACACTGTACACCGTTTGCATCAATGAATACAAGAGAATTAGATATTAATAAAATATGAAAAAGAAAATTAAATTAGAAAGTCATATGGGTATTGCCTTTTCTACAATAGGAGGACAAAAATATCTATTTCCAGGCTGGATCCCAGTTGAAGATCATATATCATTTGATGATGTTGAGGTAATTAATCCTTATGCAAATGTTAAAGTAGAAGAATATCAAATTACTGGATCAAGAGGCGATAAATATACTGTAACAAATAGAAATGGCCAATTCTCATGTAATTGTCCTGCTGGTAAATTTAGAGGAACTTGTAAACATTCAACTCAAGTTCAAAAAGAACTTAGCTTAGTTGAATAAATAAAGAAAAACAATATACAATTATGGCAATTATTTATGGCTCAGCAGTAACTAACCCACCAACCGACACTGAATTAGGTTTATCATTCCCAACGGCTGGGGGCAGAGAACAGCTAAGATACCCTATCGCAATAAAGGTAGGAGAACCTGGTGTTGTAGCAGCAGCACCAAGAACAGTGGAGTTAAAACAATTAGATGGAACACAAGTAGTAATAGGTGGATTATTAACAGGAGCAGTGCTTCCTATGACATTTTCTCAAATTACTGCTATTGGTACTGATTTAGATTTAGCACAAACCACTATATTTTATAGATAAAAATAAATAAATTAAGTAATGGAAAAAGCAAAAGAATTATTTGGAAAAGTAGTAAGTTGGATTGACTCAAAAGGTTTCTCTGCTTTATTATCATTAGGCCTAGGAGTAGGTCTATGGGTGTTTGGTTATAAGATATATGCTGGAATTGCATTCGGTGTATTCTTAACTAGAAACTGGGATCTTTTCAGAGGATGGATCAAGAAGTAATATTAAAAGCTAAATCACCCCAGTTCATTTTTTGTTACTGGGATGATTACTCTATTTCTCCAAAAGATAAAATAGAAAAAACTAATAAAACAAAAAAATTATGAAATATATTAAAAGTTTAGAATTAAACGAAAATAAAAGAAATGCCAAAAGATTTACCAATAAAGGTAAATTAGGTTATAATGATCAATTTAGTGGTAATGTAAGTTTATCTAAAACTTTGTCCGATGAATTTGGATTTGATCCAAAGAAAGAATTTAGTCAAGGTGTAGGTTTTGATAGTACAATAATGTATGATGTTAAATCTGGTAAAACTATTATTGAGGATGCATTAACTGGAAAACATACTTATGATGACTTAGTAAAGCTTGGTAAAGAGTGGTATAGTAAAAATGAATCAGCTGATTTAAATGAAGCAAAGAAATTTAAACCAGGAGATAAATGGTCAAATGATTTTGATTATGATGGAATGTTAAAGTATGCTCTAAAAGTAAATCATAAGACTCCATTAAAAACTCTTCAGAAATTACATGATTCTGCAACTGATGTAAATTACCATACTCCTTTTTCAGGTTTAGGTAATGCAATTGATTGGATAACTGATGATGGTGTTAATTCACAAGAAGGTAAAGACTTTATGAAACAATTTCATAATGATATTAAGGACGAAATTAAAAACCAAGCATAATGAAATATATCAAATTATTTGAAAAGTTCACTAAGGACTATATGAAAAAAATAGACCTTAAAGATTTTAAGAAAATCAAAAAAGGTTCTAAGATCCAGTACATGGGTGGCCCTGTTGAAGTTTTAGATAATAGTGGGTATGTTCTGAAATTAAAAGGAGAAGATGGTAGAACATTTACTGTTAATAAATCTCAATTTGATCATGGTGGTAGAATATCTGAAGTTAATGATGGAAAGAGAAAGAAAAAGAAAAAGGAATTCCATCCTGATATGATGTATGAAGCTAAAGGGAAAAAGGTTATAAGTGATCTTTATAAAATGGATGCTCAAATTGATTATCTTTCTGATGCTGATGATGCAACTAAAAAGATATGGAAAAAGGCAGGAGTTAATCCAGAAGATGATGATATGATTATTCTTTACTCATATGTTAATTCATGGCCTGAAACTAAAAAGCTTTTAGATAAATCAAGAATTAAGTATAAAGAATTAGAAGATCCTAATTCTGCAGGTGAATCTTTTATAGTATTTAATGTTAATGAATCGGTTAATGAATTAAAAAGAACATTAGTATCTGGTACAATGTCTGGTTCTACGGAATCATTAGAAGATAGAAAATATGAATTAAAGAAAGATGTTAAAGGTGCTCAGATTGGAGATTTTACAAATGTAACTCTTCCTAAAGGAACTATTATTTATAATTTACCAGGTGGAGTGTTTGCTGATCATTTTTCTCTAAAGAACAAATATGCAAGCAGATCATCACAAGGTCCACAATATTTTGAAAAACCAACATTTAGCGGTATATCAATTAGACAAATGCCAGATACTTTAGCTGCTATTGAAAAGAATAGTAAAGTTTTAGAATCTCTTAATGAATTATCATCTGCACAAGATGGTACTAAAGATTCAGATGGTAAACATAGACATGAACATCACCTAGAAGAAGATATAGAAGCAATGTGGAAAAAGGCCTATGGTGAGAATTTTAGTTCTCAATATCCAGCAGTTGCTAAAGTTATTAAACAAAGAAAGATTAAAGACAAAAGAGAAATTGCTAGAATATGGCAAGATACTTATGGTGAGGATTTTGAAAAAGAATATCCAGCATTATATCAAAAGTTAAGTTAATGGCTCCATATTTAATTTTTGCTATTGTCTTATGCATATTAATAGATATAACATGAAATACATTAAACCACTTAACGAAGCAAGACCTATATTTCAAGATACTCCTAATGAGTTTGCTTATTTAGATTTTAAAAAATGGGCATATAAAAACAGAGGCAAAATCAAAAAAGAACTTTCTGGAATTACTGATGGGGCTAAACTATTTATAAAATTGGCGGATACCTGGCGATGGGATTGGGCAAATAAGAATGCAAAAGAATGGAGTTACTTACATTCAACTGATTTAGCTAAAAAGGATTTTGGCAGAGCCTTAGCTGTCATGTTAAAGAAAGATGATTTAATCATTAAAAAGCAAGGAAATAAATTAACAGACTTAAAATGAGAAACTTATTAATAATATTAACAACATTCTTAATACTAGGATGTAGTTCAACTAAATTATCTTTTACAGATATGGTAAACCTTTCACAAGAAGCTGCACAGGCTGAAGTTAAGGCTGCTTCTTTTTATGAAGCTGAAGCATTACCAGGAGTAAGAGGTATTAGAGCAATTTATAGAGGAAGTGATTTATGGCCATCATTGGTTGTAGATGTAACCGATAAAGGAGAAACTAAAGTAATCAAAGAATCTTCACCTTGGATGGAATGCCAAGTGATTAATCTTCCGTTACTTATGACATTAGAAGAAGCTGAATCTTTATTAGATAGCTCAAAATATGCTGGTGAATGGACGGAAGTGGTCGTTAGAAGCCCACTAGGACCAGTAAGATATCCTGCTTTGTACATTTTTACTGTACCTGATCAAGGATGGATTGCCGTTAACACGTGGGATAAATCAATATTCCCATTACAGTAAAATAAATAAAAACAAAAACAATGAAAAAACTATTACTTTTATTAAGTGTCATCACTTTCATGACAGGATGTAGCCTATTTACAACAAAGTCTGATAATGGAATTATAAACTCATGGGGAATACCTTCAGATGGTGGTTTTTATGCTTATGTAACAGGAGGAGGACCTAGTAATTACCAACCTGCAGCACCATTTGAATTTGCACCAGGTGCATCTCCTTGGGGATATGTAGATTATGATTATATGAGTTTAAATCTTTATTCACAACCAAACCAACAAGGATATATTGGTTCTTCAACTTATCATAATATAAATGGAGTACCTACTTGGAAATCTAATCCAGCATACCCAAAAGATAAAGATCTTATTACTTTTACAAAAACAGGTATGAATGGTGATGTAATTGCTTATGATATGACCCCTAAGCAAAGTGTAACAACCCCTCCAATTATTTCAAATAATTGGTCAAGTGGTATGGATAACAAAAATGAAACATTAATAACACCAGGATCATACTGGGTTCAAGATTATGGATTTGACGATGTAGGAAGATGGACAGCAGATGGAACTTCTGTGGCTCAATCAACAGATTCATCAACTGTAGCAACTCAACCAACTTATGGCAGTAGAGCTTATCCTATTCATATTTTAAATGATGAATATAAATTTGATAGTTTAGCACCAGGAACAGGTTTTGATGGTGTATGGCAAATGGATATTAAAATAGGATCTAACTCTGGAGCTTATCCTGATAGTTTATACTGTGAAACATTTTATTTAGCAGAAAGAAAAAATTTACTATGGGGAGCTTCTCAATATAGTGATGGTAGTGATGCAGGAGGTCCTGCTGGTTGGAGTACTGAAATTGATATAATGGAAACTAAATGGCAAAAGACAGGACCACAAATTAATATTCCTACTGGTGGTAATCCTAGTACTGGATGGAATCCTAGTTACACTAAGATTACAACACCACAAGGTTTAAAGGTTGGTGAATGGTCAGACGCTGGTGCTACTAATCCTGGAGGACCAACTCCAGATTTTGTAACCTTCGGTGCTCAGATTGCAAATGATACTCTATACTTTTATGGTTATTTACCAGGCCAAACAAAACCTTGGTATACAGAAGTAGTTCCTAGAGATAATAGCTATGTACAAAAATATCCATTTGTACCTTATATTGGAACATGGACTGATTCAACAACTCATGTTGCTGGAGGATTTAAAACTATGTATAAAAACTTTATATACAAAAAAGCAACTGATGTAAAAGGTAATCCTATATCCAATCCAACAGGATTTGGACCAGGATTGAAATAAATATATTAATAATGAATAAGATACCAACATTTAATAATTTTAATAACCAAGAATTGATTCAAGAAACTTATAACCTTTTAGAAGGTAAAGTAAGTTATGAACATTTGGATGAAGTTCTTAATGAAGGCATCTTTTCATTTATTAAAGGACTCTTTATTAATCCAGGAAAGAAAAGAAAACTTAGAAAGTTAGGTGATCAATTATTTCAAATAAAGGTTCAAATTCAAAAAATGGATATAGAGCAAAATGATATATCTAAATTAGAAGATGAATTAAAATCTAAAGATTCCAATTACACACCAGATCCTGCTGTATCTGTAGCCGTGAATGCAGAAGAAAAAAAGAAGCAAGCATTACAAAATAAAGAAGGTATTATAATAGATCAAATGGATGCTATCGCCGGAGAGAATGAAACTTTAACTAAATATATTAACAAAGTTAAATTAGAAGTTAGAATGAAAGCAAATGATGCTACTTTAAAAATAGCTGATGGTGAAATGGAAAGAATCCTAAAGAAGATACAAAAGAAAGATGCTAAAGAAGTTAAAACTTTGGATAAAGAATTGGCTCAAGCCGCATAAAGCGTATAGAGTTGATGAATGGGATAATTGGTATCCTGACAATAATTAATAAAAAAACAAAAACAATGAAAAAACTAATTACATTTTTATTTGCAGCTATTTTATTTGTAGGGTGCAAACATACAACTGAAAAAGTTGAGGTGGAGACTGAAATAAATAAAGTTGAAATCTTAGTTAAAAATTCAACAGACCAAATTGTATCAATTACAGCAACTTATGGTATTGATAAACCTGGTCAAGTATGGAATATTAATCCAGGTGATTCTGCTACAATTGCATCTAACTGTAGTGCTGCTGGTAGAACATTACCAACAGAGTGTTCAGAATTCCAAGCTCAATTATTACCTGTAGGAGGATCCGGTAATCCTTCAACTGGAAAATTTAGCTTATCATATCAATTAGAACCAGGAAACCAATTAAAATGTATTGATTGGAATGCATACGGTTCACCAATGGAATCTACAATTTATTCTTTAGATACTGATTGGAAATACACATTAACATGGGGAAGTAATCCTGCAAATCAAACAGGATGGCCTATTAAAAATACAGTTGAGATAAAAGATGTTACTTGTAAGACTGTAGCTACACCAGGAGTAGGTACTGGATTTAAATGTGAATAAGAAAAAGATATTTATAAAAAAAGGGCTGGTTTTTACACCAGCCTTTTTTGTCTTAATTGCTTGATGCTATAAAGTTTCTCTCTTCAATAGCTTTAATCATTTTACCTCTGGAATAAACAACTTGAGTGTATTTATCATTAGTCCAATGTTTCCAAGTTCCATTCTTTAATCCGTTTCTATAATGAGCAACGGTTAAAAGATTACCCTTTTTATCATAAGCTCGGAATTCTCCATGCGGTTGACGATCTAAATTAAATGTTCCAGTTTCTGCTACCTGGCCATTTGTATAGGTTTTTGTGTAGTTGATGACTTCTGTCACCGGGTCTTGTACATACGTAACATTCTCTTGTGAATACGCAGAAATTGAGAGAAATAGACCCAAAAAGAAAATAATTGTTTTCATATCTTATTAGGTTATTTTATTATATATCAAACTTGTTAACATTCAGATAACATTGAATTAATATTTAATTAATATGTAAAGACGAAACTTTAGGTAATTTTCTCTATAAATAATATATGGAAACTAAAACTAAACTCGACATTACACCAGCAATTTATATTTTAATTATGATTGTGGTTTTTGTACTAGGTGTGAATATATAATTTTCTAAGCTCATAACGCTGAGCACAACTTCAAAATAATTTATTGATTAATGAAAAATTTAATGATGGCCTTTTTAGGGCTTTTCCTAGTTACTAGTGCTTATGCACAAACTTGTGATTTAACACTCATAAGCCAAACCCCACCTGCTACAACAGATGATGTACATCAATTTGTGGTTGAATTCGTTGATGCTGAAAATTGTGGATGTAATGAATTTACACAATGGGACGGTAATAGTTGTGATGGTAATGGATCTAGTTCTGTAAATAATAATGAAAATGTATCTCATCTTGTTTTTGGTATTCATTATATAAATGAAATCACTGGAGAAGACTTAGGTGAAAATACAGATTGCACATCAACAACGTTTCATCCAGGTTGGTCATATGCAAATGTTACAAATTGGGGAGGATGGGAAACCGGTATGACTGTAACTATTGAGATAAACCCACCCTTTGCCTGGGAGTGTATTTTAGCTACACCTATTGAAGGATATTGTTGGGAAGTAGTAATATGGCAGATTAATCTTTCTCAAACTGCAGGTTATGATGATTTTCCAGATAACGGATGGACTGTTGGTAATAGTTTTAATCAGACACAGACATATCCTGATATTAATATAGATGATAATAGAATAGCTGTTTGTTATGATCCTTGTATAACTGATACTCTTTATGTAACTGATACAATTTATCAAACGGATACTTTATACATAACTGATACTTTATACGTAACCGATACAATTTATCTAACGGACACCATTGTGATAACAGAATATGAAGATGTTTACATATATGATACAGTCTATGTAGATAATTACATATATGATACAACTTATGTTGATGTAATAGTAGATAACTATATTTATGTTACCGATACAATCACTGAATACATAACAGAAGAAGTTTGGGTTGATTGTATTACTGGTGTACCTTGTGGAGATGATCCAGGTTATCCTTGTTTAGGTGAAGGGAGTATTTATGTACCTAATACATTTACACCAAATGGTGATGGGTTAAATGATGTATGGAAATTAATTTATGAATTAGAATGTTGGATAGATGTAGAATTTAAAATATTTAATAGGTGGGGTACTTTAATTTATAGTGGCTATGCTGAAGAATTTGATTCCTATCCTTATTGGGATGGTAGTATAAATGGTGGATCTTATTATGCACAGGATGGAGTTTACTTTTATCAACTCAAAGGTAGGAAATCTGATTCTCCTGAAATTATTGAAGAGAATGGGCATATAACAGTGTTCAGATAGACTCTCATCTAGAAGGGAGATAATTAATTACATATATACATACATAGTATAGAACTAATGATGCTAGCCCCTCTCTATCATCTTTATACATTGTAAAAAGAACCATATTGACCATATAATATAGTTTATTTTATGTAAAACAAAATCCTTTTCTTACATATAATAATAAATACTTATTATAACATGGACCAAAATAAAGGTAAGATTGGATTTACAGCTGGGAACTTTGATATAGTTCATCCAGGTTACATATATACTTTTGAGTCAGCAAAAAAAGAATGCGACTATTTTATAGTATTTTTGCATGCTGATCCTTCAGAAACAAGGTACACCAAATACAAACCAGTAATTCCATTACACGAAAGATACAAAACACTAATGGCATTAAGAGATGTTGATGAGGTTGTTACATATGAAACTGAAGAAGACTTATTACGTCTTATTGAATTTTTTAAACCTGATGTTAGAATCTTAGGAGATGATTATATTGGAAAAAGATTCACAGGTGATCATTTACCTATTGAAGTAGTTTATACAACAAGAAGCCATGGGTGGTCTACGACTAGGCTAAAAAATATGATTACGAAAATGACTATAAAACAAAATCCTAATATCTTAAAAGAAAAGTAATGAGAATAATTGTAACAGGAGGTTTTGGGTTTATAGGATCTGAATTTGTTAATCTTATTGCTAGAGAAAACCCAAAGGCTCAGATTGTGGTTGTAGATAAAATGACATATGCTGCAAACCCAAAGAATGTTAAAACTGGAATAGCTCTAATTAAAAAAGATATATGTGATGTGACACCCCACGACTTAGGAGAATATGATTACATAGTACATTTTGCTGCCGAGAGTCATGTAGATAATTCTATAACAGATGGTAAACCTTTTATTAGAACAAATGTTGAAGGAACTTTTAATCTTTTAGAATGCGCAAGGCAAAACAAAAGCTTAAAGAAATTTATTCATATTTCAACTGATGAGGTTTATGGAGATATGGATGATCCTAAATACCATTCAGTTTTAGGCATTAAGAAAAAGGCAGACGAGAATGATTCCTTAGAAGGTTCTTCTTATTACTCTGCAACTAAAGCTTCATCAGACTTATTAGTCTTAGCTGCTAATAGAACTTTTGGATTACCTTACATAATTACTAGAACTTGTAATAATTATGGATCACATCAACATAAAGAAAAGTTTTTACCAACTATCTTAAGATCTATTAAAGAAGGTAAAGAAATACCAGTTTATGGTGATGGTAAAAATGTTAGAGAATGGATTGATGTTAGAGATAATGTACGACAATTATATAGTTTAATGTTATCAGATTTAACAAATGAAATATTTAATATAGGAACAGGCCAAACTTATACTAATTTAGATATTATTGGAATGATTGGAGTTATTATGAAGAAACCTGTAAAATTCAAATTTGTAAAAGATAGGCTAGGCCATGACAGAAGGTATGAATTAAACTCTAATAAATTAAATCAGTGTGCAGATCATTGGATTGATGGTAAATACAGAACATTAACTAACTTCTTGGAAGAAGAAATTAAAAAATTAAAATAATGGACGATTGGATAGATCAAGCAATATGGAATTCTTACCAAGTATTAACAGGTTATACTACTATGGAAGAATTAGTAGAATATTTAGATATTAGAAAAGAAGAAATAGAAGATCCTAATGATATATCAGTAACACCCGTTTTCTTTATTCCTCCAGGTGAAGCTGCGGATAATGATCAAATAGATTCGATGATTGCACACTTTGAAGAAATGGAGGCTTATGAAGAATGTGCAGAATTATTAAAATTAAAAACAAACAAATAAAAAGATGAAAAAAACATTACAAAAGATTAGAGACGAAAAGAAACATACAAGAGCTTTAATGAAATCATTCTTGTTAAATCATAAAGGAAATAAGTATAAAGCAAATACCTTACTAGGTTTATTGTGGAATTATGTAAAAGGTAAAAAAGGATAAGATATGTGGTGGTGGATAATAGGAATTGTATTTGCAGTATCTTGGATATTAATTATCTGGAGCCTTTACACTGCACCTTTAATGCCAGACAACTATGACTTAAGAGAAGAAGATATATGGCCTGCTGAAGAATGGCCTGATTTATTAGATGAAGAAGAATAAATGAAAGTATTAATTTTAGGAGATGGCCTTTTAGGTAGTGAAATAAAAAAACAAACTGACTGGGATTCAATTAGTAGAAAAACTCATACTTTTGATTTTAATCAAATTACTTCTGTTTATCAATTCCTTAAAGATTATGATGTAATATTAAATTGCATTGCAAACACTGATACTTATTCTGAAGATAAAGAAAGTCATTGGAACATAAATTATAAAGCAGTCAGTAGATTAACTGATTGGTGTAGAGAGAATGATAAAAAGTTAGTTCATATATCTACAGATTTTGTTTATGCAAATTCAAAAGGATTTCCTAGTGAAGAATCAGTTCCTGTTCATGCTGACAATTGGTATTCGTATACAAAACTTTTAGCAGATGGGTATATTGAATTAAAGGGTAAGGATTACTTAATTATAAGAACATCATTTAAACCTAACCCATTTCCTTATGACACGGCATTTACAGATATAGAAGGAAGTTTTGATTATGTTGATGTAATTGCATCAGGTATTATAAATTTAATCAGGGCAAAACAGAAAGGTGTATGGAATGTTGGTACCGGTGATAAAACTATTTATGAATTAGCAAAAGAAACTCGCCCTAGTGTAAAACCTGGACTAAGAAAAAATAACATGCCAAAAGATACAAGAATGAACTGTAATAAATTTAAAAATGCCAATAAAGAAGATTAGAAAAGAGTTAAAGGAAGCAGATCCAAAAGAAGTAAGTTATGCAGTATTTGAAAACTTCTTCTTTGGTTTAAGTGGAGCTGTGATAGTTCCGTTTATTGCTTTAAGAATGGATATAGCAGTACTGATAGGTTACATGATACATTACTTTTATATTAGTAAAGTTATTAATCGCCCTCAGTATACTACATCTTTAGCAAAGTTTATCTTATTCCCAATTCCTACTGCATTAGGTGGATTTATTGGATACAAGATAGCTTACTTTGTTTCGCAATACTTAACAGAATACATACAATGATAGAAAAGGATTATACAATCGATGAACAGTATAAAGATCTACTACAGACGATCTTAACTTATGGAAAAGAAAAGAAAGATAGAACTGGTACAGGCACAAAATCAACATTTGGTTATACTATCAGATGGGACATGACACAAGGCTTTCCTTTGTTAACTACAAAGAGAATGCCAATGAAAACAATTGCTACTGAACTAAAGTGGTTTCTAAAAGGAGATACGAATATAAAATACTTACATGATAATAATTGTCATATATGGGATGGTGATTATAAAAAATCTGGTAGAACTGATGGAGAACTTGGACCGATATATGGTAAGCAGTGGAGAGATTGGAATGGAGAAGACCAAATAAAAAATCTAATCAATGAATTAAAGATTGATCCAGATAGTAGAAGATTAATGGTATCGGCTTGGAATGTTAATGAATTAGATAAAATGACTTTACCTCCATGTCATTACGGTTTTCAAATGTATACAACTGAATTAACATTAGAAGAGAGACAGTTAGAGTTTTGTTATAGATTAGGTAAAGATGTAAGTTATGCTAAAAAATTAGAGCATATAGATTTAGATAAAGATTATGTACCTAAGAGAAAAATTAGTTTAATGTGGAATCAAAGATCTGTTGATGTATTTTTAGGATTGCCTTTTAATATTGCAAGTTATGCATTACTCTTAAAGTTAATTGGAAAGGAAGTAAATATGGTACCTGATCAATTAGTAGGTAATTTAGGAGACACTCATTTATACCTTAATCATTTAGACCAAGCAAAAGAACAGCTGAAGAGAGAACCATATTGTTTACCTGAATTAAAAGTAAGTAAAGTAGATATATTAAACGGAGAGTTTAATTATGAATTACATAGTTATGAAAGTCACCTAACAATTAAAGCACCTTTAAGTAATTAATTTTAAAACAAAACATAAATAAAGTATATAAAAACAAAAGAATATGATATATTGGTTTACGGGGCAACCAGCACATGGTAAAACAGTTTTAGCCAACATGCTAAAAGAAAAAATGCCTAATGCATTCCGCATTGACGGAGATGAAATGAGGGAATTATTCACAAACAAAGACTATACTATCAATGGTAGAGTAGTAAATGTTGGGACTGCTCAAAAGATTGCTCATTATTTAAATAATCAAGGGCATGATGTAATTGTATCCTTAGTAGCTCCTTATGTTGACCAAAGAGAAGATTTTAAAAGGCTTATGGGAGATCAAATGATTGAGTTTTATGTTCATACAACAGATCCTAGAGAAAGAGATCATTTTAAAGCAATAGCTTATGTACCACCAACAACATCATATGTTGATATTGATACAACTGATGATATGCCAGAAGAATCATTTGCTAAAGTACTTAAAAGCATTTAATGGAAAAGAAAGAAACATATTTTGTAGATGTTGATGGTACAATATTTAAGTATCGTAAATTTGAAACATATGAAACTAGTAAAGCTGAAGTAATACCAAGTACTTTAAAGTTTTTGGAAGAAAAAGCTAGAGAAGGTCATATGATAATTTTAACAACAGCAAGACCAGAATGGTTAAGATCACATACAATAAAAGAATTAAAAGAAAATAAAATTCCGTGGAATAGATTGGAGATGGGAATCGAAAGAGGGCCAAGATATCTTATTAATGACATGGATCCAAATAAACCCGGAGAACGGGCTATAGCAATAAACTTAATAAGAGATAATGGAATTTAAAGCAAAAGCAGATAAAGAAAGCTCATCCTCAGAAGTAAAGTATTCATTCTTTGCTGGGAGATGGCAGCCACTACATAAAGGTCACCTTTGGTTAATTAATGAAAGACTTAAAGAAGGTTATAATGTATGGTTAGGAATCAGAGATGTAAAACCAGATGAAAAGAATCCTTGGACCGCTGAGGAAATTTTAGAAATGGTAAAAGAGGGTGAATTAAAAGAACTTATCCAAGAAGGTAAGGTTTTACCAACTATTATACCTGACATTGAATCTATTAATTATGGAAGAGGTGTAGGATATGATATCATTGAACATATACCACCACAAAATATAGGAGATATCTCAGCAACTTCAATTAGAAATCAGATGAGAGCTGATGGAAAACTCTAAACCGTTAAAATAAATAAATAAAGAAAAGATGTCTAAAAATCAGAAAAAAGGAATCATTAACCACTTAATTAAAACTAATAATTTTACAAAATATTTAGAAATTGGAGTAGATGACCCTGAAGTTAACTTTGGTTTAATTAATGTTACGACTAAACACTCAGTAGATCCATGCGTTGAATTTGAAACTGATAATGTAGATTACAAATATACATCAGATGATTTCTTCTCTTATTTAGAAAGTGATAAATTAGAATTGCCTTCTGACTATAAATGGGATGTTATATTCATAGATGGGTTACATATTTCTACACAAGTAGATAGAGATTTTAATAATGCATTTAATCATTTATCAGAAAATGGATTTATTTTAATTCATGATGCAAACCCCCCAACCTTATGGCATGCTAGAGAAGATTATCTAGTTGATGGTATACGTACCTCTTGGAATGGTACAGTTTGGAAAGTCATATACAAACTTAATGCACTAAGATCTGATTTAGTAGTTCATACCGTTGGGGGAGAAGGGGTAGACGGTTGGATGAAAGGGAGTGGTGATTGTGATTGGGGTTTAGCTGTAATTCGTAGGGGAGAACAGAAATGTTGTGAATTTAATAATCCTTTTTATGAATATAGAAAATTTGAAGAAAATAGAAAAAGTCATTTGAATTTAATTAATATAGAACAATTTTATCAACTGTACCCATAATGAAATTAAACCATGAAGACTACCTCCAAATGTTAGATAGAATTAAAGTAATAAGTAATGTAATAGATAATAATCTCCAGCAACACCCAGTTACTAAAATACATACTAACATTAAAGATCACATATCAGCATCCGTTGATGAATTGCATAAAGCAGCACAATATATTAGAGAGAACTGTTAAAAATTGTTAAAATTGTTAATAACTTTCTAAAATAACTACGAAAGTATGGCCAGAATCGTTTAGAATTGATTATATTTATATTATAATAAAAACAATTAAAAACGGAAAAACATGCAAATTACAGAACACAACGCAATGGGAACAACAGGATTCTCAATTATTCAACAAGTAAAAGGTAAGCAATACAAATTCCATGCTCATAAGCACGGATTATGCTGGGACAAGGAATATGACTATCAAGTTATTACAAAATGCCAAGCTGGGTTTTTTACTGTATCAACAGGAAAATCTAAGTTATGCAATATTGTTACAGGTTATAAGACAAACAAATTGCATACTGTGCAACTTAAATCGGAAAGCGGTTTTTATCTAACTGCTCTTGCAATGAAAGGTGGTAAGTTCTACCTAATAGATAAAGAAATTCTAGAATGTTTAACAGTAGGAGATATTCATTCTAACTTTCCTGCAATGGCTGACCACAACCATTGGAAAAACATCGGTTCAAAAACCTGGGCAGATCCAGCATACGGAATGTTAGTTAACTCAACAGTACAGTTTCAAAATTGTTAATAACTTTTTGAAAATAACAAGAATTGATAGTTCAGAATCACAAAAAAAGTATTATATTTATACTATAATTAATTAATAACAAACATAAAAACGGAAATTATGGCAAAAGTACAAAAAATCAAATCAAGGCTAACTCAGATTAGCAATGTCAAATATGAGAAAGGTTTATTCGAGGCTCATAAAACAAACACACCATTAGATGGGTTATTCTCAATTGATGGCGGAGTTCCAAAGGCAACTAACTGGATGGTAGTTGGAGATCCTGGTGTTGGTAAATCTACAGTAACACTAGATATTATTGCAAATGCAAAAAAGACTGGATCTAAAGTATTATTCATTTCAGCTGAGATGAACCAAGTGGATCTTTACCTTTATGTTAAAAGGTATCCTAAGTTCGGAGAATTGGATATATTCTTTCCACAAGAAATAGAAGATCATGAATGTCCTAAACAAGTTTTAGAAGAAATCCTATCAGAAGGGTATGATATTGTTCTAACCGATTCTTTTATTGAATTGCAAGAAACAATTAGAGAATCAGGTAAAATGACCAGAAACAGTTCTGAGAAATACTTATTGGATCTAATGTACAAACATAACCTAGGCGATAACAAAGCTAAGAAGTTTACATCTTTCCTTAATATACAACAAGTAAATAAAGGTGGTACATTTGTAGGATCAAATAAACTGAAGCATATGACTACAGGTATGATGGAGATAAGGTTCGTAGATGAAAGGGATCAGGAGGAAAGGTATGTTACCTTTAGTAAAAACCGACGCGGTCATGTCGGGAAGCAAATGTACTTCGATCTCTCTGCTAGTGGTAATGTAACATATGATACTGAAAGGTTCAAAAAAGCTGAAGGTTTAAAGCAATTAAAGAAAGCTGAAAAAGAAAAAATCAAAAAATCAGGTTTACAATTCGATGCTCTATTCGGATTAGATAACAAAGAAGAAGGTGAAACAACGAATAAATAAATTGTTAATAACTTTAGAAAAATAACTTATAATTATAGTTCAGAAACAGTAAAAATTGATTATATTTATACTATATTAATTAAACAAATAACAAAAACAAAAAAGTACAAATTATGAAAGAATTAACAACATTATCGCCAACCGCATTCCAAGCCCGTAAAGCTGAAGCCGTTAGGAACGAAGTAATGAGAAAAGAAATCAGTCTATCTGAATTCAATGTAATTGACAATACTCATATCGAGGTTGACGGAGTACAAATTGAATTAACACCTTTTGCATTCAAAAGGTTATTGGGTAGGCTAAGAATTCCTACAGCATTTGCTAAAAGGTTTGAATCAGGTTTTGGTTCTGATGGACTAAAGCAATTAGTTCAAATGATGAAAACTATGAAATCATCTAAGAATGATCAAACCGTAACACTGTTGGTTGATCCAAGAGCAAAGAAAGTTACTAACATTCTACCTGCAGGATATGCAAGTATTAGTAATGAAGCATTCATTAATTTTGCCGAAGGGTATATCAATCAATATGGATTAGAAGTAAAAGACTTCGGATCGGATCCATCAGGTGGAGCTACTATTAACTGTGTATCTCCAAACTCTGTCTTTTCTGTTCCAGGAATGTCAGATGAAATCTTTAATA
>JACKQG010002699.1_pt1 | contig 22751 bp, 20 predicted proteins | sample 8237621 | NCBI WGS metagenome assembly JACKQG01 (sample SAMN15677084, study PRJNA649215) | marine metagenome | biome: marine; feature: Black Sea; material: saline water; isolation source: suspended particulate matter (SPM) from the Black Sea western gyre | collected 2013-06-09/2013-06-10 | depth... | reverse complement strand
GGTTCTTATCTCTATGGGCGGTATTGTTTTAGCTGCCGCATATATGTTGTGGATGATTCAAAGGGTGGTGTTGGGAGAGCCATCGTCAGAAGCCGCCAAAATGCTCCCAGAATTATCGAATCGGGAATTGGCTACGCTGATTCCATTGGCTATCCTCGTATTGTGTATTGGATTGTATCCCGGACCATTGATGGAGATGATGGATGCGAGTGTGATTCACCTCATCCAACAAACCACAGGGCTGCAAGCTCCCGAAGTGCCTCAGCTTAGACCCTAGACAAATCTTAATCCTGCGGTTAATTTTTTCCCTTTCTAAGCAGGGATATTTTCACAGAAGGTATGACTTGTAATGATGTTGAAGTCCCGATTTTTTAAAAATATAATCTTTAATTCATCGTCATGTTTACGCAGGGTTTGGGTGCTGGCGCTTATGATGGCTTGCGCCGCATTCCCCGTTTGGGCTAACGAGGAGCGTCCCTCATTCAATTCGTCACGATACGAAGAAAACTATCAGTTTCTGCATGATCCCAAGCAGAGAACAGAGTTTTTCGACCCTATAAAGTACATTCCCCTCAATGAATCCGAGTCACTCTATTTGACCTTTGGTGGAGAAACCCGCCAGCATTATGAATTCATTGATAACAACAACTGGGGTAAGGGTGCTCAGGATACGGCTGGATATTATCTGCAACGATATCTGGCCCATGCAGACCTTCATCTAGGAGAGCGCATCCGGGTGTTCGGCCAGTTGATGAGCGGCATCGAAACCGGACGGAATGGCGGTCCCCGAGGAGTGGATAAGGATTGGCTCGATCTGAACCAGGGGTTCGTCGATTTTCAGTTGTGGAAGAAACCGGGACAACTCCTGACGGTGCGTGCTGGACGTCAGGAAATTGTTTTTGGAAGCAGGCGTTTTTTCAATTATCGCGAGCGACCCAACCTGCGCCTCAGTCATGATGCGGTGACTGGTATATTCCGCACAGACAATTGGGATGTGCGTGCTTTCGGTGCCCGGCCCGTGACTCTCGGACAAAGTTACTTCGATAATGACTCAAAAAGCACAAAGACTGTATGGGGTTTATATGGGGTACGCCAGAAACTGCCCTTTTCCTTGAACACCGATCTATATTATTTGGGATTGCACGACCGTGATGCGCTTTATGATCAAGGCGGGGCAGAAGAAACGCGCCATACTTTCGGTACCCGACTGTGGGGCAAAGAGAAAAACCTGGATTATAATTTTGAATTCTTATATCAGTTCGGCACATTTGGCAGGGGAAGTATTCATGCCTATGCCCTGGCATCCGATACGGGTTACACCATTCCACTTGGTGGACCGGGCAAGGTGCGTTTCAGTCTGCGCGCGGATGTGTATTCGGGGGATAATGACCCGACAGATGCCGACTTAAATTCATTCAATCCTTTTTTTCCTAAAGGAAAACACATCAGTCAGCTTGCCGCCAGCGGACTCATCAACCAACGCGATTTGCATCCTCGAATAACGCTGACCCTGGACGAACATTGGTCCCTCACCACAAGTGCCTTATTTATCTGGCGCGATAGTCTGGATGACGGTGTCTACTCCATTGGTAACGGGTTACTGCGTAGTGGTCAATCCAGCCGGGCACGCTATGTCGGTACCCAGCCAGAGTTAGAAATTAAATATACCTTCAACCGACATCTGGATTTAAAAGGAATATTTGTTCATTTTCGCGCCGGCGAATTCCTCAAGCAAACCTCTCCGGGCAGTGATATCAACTACCTGGGTTCCATGCTCACCTTTCGGTTCTGATCGATTCGTCGATTTTATCGTTGGTCTGGAATTAAAAATAGTCTCTTCGCCACCGGTTGATTCTCTCCCCCCATGCCAGAGTTTTCTCCGTGACATTATTTTTTTTCCAGTTACCCGCCGCGAATTTATTAGACTCTGCCAAGGTGGGGTAGATATGAATGGTGCTTAAAATTTTATTCATCCCGAATCCGTTTTTCATCGCGGCAACATACTCTGCAATGATATCTCCGGCGTGTAGTCCCGCAATGGTGACACCTATGATCTTGTCTTTTCCGGGGACCGTTAATACTTTAACAATTCCATGTGCCGCTTCATCAGTAATAGCACGGTCCAGATCATCAATGCCATAGGTGGTGACTTCATAAGGAATCCCTTGTTCTTTGGCTTCCAGCTCATTCAAGCCAGACCTTGCTACCTCAGGGTCAGTGAAGGTCGACCAGGGCACAACACTGTAGTCTGCCTTGAAACCATAAAAGGGATTTAACATTGAATTGACCGCACAGTACCAAGCCTGATGAGCCGCTGTATGAGTGAATAGGTAGGGCCCTGCAACATCTCCGCAGGCGTAAATATTAGGGATGTTGGTTTTCATGTACGCGTCTACCTTTATGGTTTTTTGGGGAGTCAACTCAATGCCGAGTTCCTCTAGTCCAAACCCTGTTGTATTGGCCTTTCTTCCCAATGCTACCAAGAGAGTGTCAAACTCGACTTCGACAGAGTTTCCGTTATTCTCACACTCCAGAAAATCTTTTCCATCGCGTTTGAAAAATCTTTTGGGAGTATGTGCTATCAATACATTGATTCCTTCGCTTTGGAAACTTTCCAAAAGCATTTGTGATACCTCAGGGTCTTCTTTAGGGATCAGCCGCTTGTTACGCTGAACCTGAGTTACGGAGCACCCCAGTCGAGCAAAGGCCTGGCTCAGTTCGGAGCCGATAGGCCCCCCACCCAGTACAAGTAGTTTGTCTGGTTGCTTGCGAATATTCCATACAGTGTCAGAAGTCAGGTAGTCGACATTTTCAATGCCTTCAATCAGGGGAATGGCAGGGCGGGCTCCGGTTCCAATCACAATATTCCTTGTGGTGAGAGTTTTGCCATTCACTAAAACTTCATAGGGAGACAATATCTTGGCTTCCCCCGTGTGGCATTCCACTCCCAGAGAAGTGTATCGTTCGATTGAGTCATGCGGTTCAATAGTTTTAATGACCCGTTGAACCCGCTCCATTACATCGGCAAAATCAAACTCAATCTGTGCACTTTTGAACCCGAGCTTCTGACAATTCTTAACATCCGCCATAAACTTGGCCGACCGGATGAGAGCTTTGCTTGGGACGCATCCTGTATTCAAGCAGTCTCCACCCATTTTGTGTTTTTCTATTAATGCGACTTTTCCCCTGGTTGCTGCCCCGATATAGCTGGTGACCAAACCGGCTGACCCGGCTCCGATCACTACCATGTTGTAATCGAAGGATTCTGGTTTTTTAAACTTACTCATCACTTTTCTTCTCTTATAGAAATTCATGATTTTTTTGGCCAGTAATGGAAAGATCCCCAGCAAGACAAATGAAAAGATAATTTCTGTAGAGAGAATACCTCTTAGAGATTCGATTTGAGCGAGTTGTGTTCCCGCATTTATAAAAACAAGGGTGCCCGCCAGCATTCCCACCTGGCTCACCAGGAAAAATGATCCTGTCTTCATGGGAGTCAAGCCCATAACCAGATTAATGACGAAGAAAGGAACGGCAGGTATTAACCGGAGTGTGAACAGGTAAAGAGCTCCGTCTTTTTTGATGCCGTCATTAAAGGATTCCAGGTAGCGGCCAAATTTATCTTGAACCCAGTCGCGCAGTAACAACCGTGAAACAAGAAAAGCAAGAGTCGCTCCGATGGTGCTGGCAAAAGAAACCAGAATTGTTCCGGTAACCAGGCCAAATAAAGCACCCCCCAGTAAGGTGAGCAGGGCGGCTCCCGGCAGGGAAAGCGCCGTGGTCACAATATAAATGGTGGAATAAGCACCCATTGCTAATAAAGCGTTTTCCTTATAAAAGGCAGAGAAATTGGCCTGTTGCTCTTTTATGTATTCCAGGGTCAGGTAGTGACCCAGGTCAAAGTAGGAAAAGGCCCATAAGAAACCAGCGATGAGCCCCAGTATGATTATTTTTTTCATATTCTTTTCTCTGGCTTAAATTCAAACCAGTTGATGGTTGGACAATATCCTGCTTGATGAATGTTGCTCACTTATAGTCGCATGAAGGGGATAAAACATTACAAATAAAAGAAGAATTAAGAAAGTTTAACGTTGGCAGAATTATTCGTCAGGCACGAATCATGGTCAGGAGCATTTTGAACTTCTGCGAGGCATACAATGCATGGGAAATGTTCGCGGGCATAATGATCAGTTCCCCGGTTTTGGTGCTGATCTTTCGGCCACCTATGGTTATTTCCGCTACGCCATCTAGAATCTGCACGATGGCGTCAAAAGGCGCAGTATGTTCACTCAAACCCTGACCTGCATCGAAGGCGAACAGAGTGAGGGTGCCGGTTTTTTCATTGACCAGAGTTTTGCTGACCACCGAATCTTCTGCGTAGGAGATATGGTTTTTTAAATCCACCGATACTTCTTTAGTCAATTCGCCTTTATCGTTCATTGTGGCCCTCTGTTCATACGTGGTCGGTTTTGACTTTCCTGAATGCCGATACCGCCTGATCGAGGTCGGCGGTTTCGTGGTCGGCGGAAATTTGAATGCGAATACGCGCCGTATCTTTGGGCACCACCGGATAGCTGAAGGCGATCACGTAGATGCCTTCCTTCAGCAATTGTTCTGCCATGTTTTTTGCCGCGGAGGCATCGCCGATCATGATGGGAATGATAGGGTGGTCGCCAGGTCGGATCTCGAAACCGGCACCGGAAATTGCGGAGCGGAAATATTTCACATTGTCCCGAAGTTTATGGATCAAGCCCAGAGAATTTGAAATGAGGTCGATGGCTTTAATGGTGGTGGATGCGATGACGGGTGACAGGCTGTTGGAAAACAAATAAGGTCGTGAGCGTTGGCGCAAAAGGTCTATGACCTCTTTGCGTCCACTGGTGAATCCACCGGAGGCTCCTCCCAGGGCTTTGCCGAAAGTTGAAGTGATGATGTCCACGCGCCCCATGACGTTTCGATATTCCACACTGCCGCGGCCGGTGTTGCCGAAAAAACCTGTGGCATGCGAGTCATCGACCATGACCTTAGCGTCATACCGGTCGGCAAGATCGCAAATTTCCTTTAGCGGGGCGACATCGCCGTCCATGCTGAAAACTCCATCGGTGGCGATGATCCGATGTCGATATTTTTGCGCTCTTTTCAACTGAGCTTCCAAATGATCCATGTCGGCATGGTTATAACGAAACCGACTGGCCTTGCAAAGGCGCACTCCGTCAATGATGCTTGCATGGTTCAGCCGGTCGCTGATCACCGCATCTTTTTCCGTCAGCAGGGTTTCAAACAATCCACCGTTAGCATCGAAGCACGAGGAATAGAGAATTGTGTCCTCAGTTTGTAGAAATGTGGAAATGCTTTGCTCCAATTGCTTATGGATATCTTGAGTTCCGCAAATGAACCGCACCGAAGCCATGCCGTAACCATACTGGTCGAGAGCCTGACGGGCTGATTCGAGAATTTCCGGGTGGTTGGCCAGGCCGAGATAATTATTCGCGCAAAAGTTAAGAACCTCTCCATGAGACGTGGAGAGGTGAACACCCTGCGGAGACAATAAGACGCGTTCATCTTTGTATAAGCCGGACTCGTGAATCGTTTCCAACTCAGACCGAAGATGCGCGTAAAAACTATCATTGTTCTTGTCAGTCATATTTCAATACAATTTTGGGATGCGAGGTCATGGCTTCTTGAAATTGCGTTTTATCGAATTCTTTGAACGGGACAACCGTACCCTGGCCCCGGTTCAAGATGATATCGTAAATTTTATCCTGCAAGGAATGGCCTCTGGACATCAGCAGATTGCTGGTGACGTACCAAGTCTGGAAAACCTGTCGGCCAACGACGCTGTGCAAAGATTTTCCATGCAAAATGATATCTTGAAAATTAGTCAGGGTGTAGTCGCCAGAAGAAAGACCGAACAGAATGATATTGCCACCGGCACGGGTGGAGGCAATCGCCGTGTTCAAAGCCTGATTGCTTCCGGACATTTCAAAAGCCACATCGACTCCTTCGTTGAAACATTGCTGGCGGATTTTATCTGCTATTTCCAAATCTGGCGCGGGGCCGGACTTTTTGGTCGGGTCTGTGGCGACCCGCAAAGTGGAGTCCACGCCAAGTTCTTCGGCTATTTTAAGATTGGCTTTTGAGGGGTCGACACCAATGATTGTTGTTGCTCCCATCGCCCGTGCGACAAGAATGGTGAAGAGCCCTATTGTGCCACAGCCGAACACGGCAACCGTTTTGCCGCGAAGGTCCACCCGGCTGCAGGCGTGCACTGCGTTTCCCAGGGGTTCCTGAATGGCTGCGACCTCGGGGCGAATTTTGTCCAGATCAGTGCGCCACAACTCTTTTGCTGGCAGTTTAATCTGCTCGGCAAAACAGCCATCGGTGGAGATTCCTATAATGAGATGGTTTGAGCAAACATGGGCATCGCCGATTTTGCACTGGTGGCAAACTCCGCAGAATATATGGGATTCCGTCGAGACAATATCTCCGGGTTTGTAACCGTACTGGTTTTGTGAATAAGACCCGGCTTCGACAATTTCTCCTAAAAGTTCGTGCCCGCAAATCCTGTATGCTTGACCATCACGGTCGCGAGAGTCGAGGAGCATGTCCCTGAAGGCATGGCGAAACCACAGGCTTTTGTCGGAACCGCAAAACCCGGTATAAAGTGGTTTGATGATGCACTTGTTGGAATCGGCAGGGCGCAGACTTTCATCCAGTTCCGGTTCAGGCAGATCTATCAGGTTCATTCCCGTTGTGGTTTCCCATTCGTCGCGGGGGCTATCAAGAACCAGAGCTTTCATAGAGAACCTCCATGAGGAATTTTCTATACCTAATATAAACCTGTTTGCAAATTAACGCTTTTGAAAAATTTAATCATTGGTTGATAGCCAGAAATTTATTGCTCATTGAGTCCAGCGTCACGCTGGCTAGCGTTCAGGAGGATAATCTTTGCTGAGATGCAATACATAGTCCCCTTCATCTTTGACCAATAAAGGAGGTTTGCGAGTGTCGGGTTGTGTGTTGTCTTGCGGGTGTGGTGTAGTAGTACTTGTTTTGGGAACGACTGACACGCGGTCTCCGGCTTTCCAGGGGGAAGGTTCTCCGGCTTTGCGTTCGAGAGCGATGACGAGAATGTGGTGGCTCGCGGTGTCCCATCTGGCGTCATGTTTGCGATTATTTCTTTGCCGCCGTTCCTGTTCCGGCAACTCAGGTGGGGAAAGATGTTTGCGCCGTTCCATCAGGCGGGTATCTCTCGCTCTCAATATGATGCCTTGACTGGAATGGGATGGATTGAAATTTTGCGGGGAACCTAGCCCGCCATTGCTGGGAAGGGTCCAGTAAGGGGAACTGATCCTGCTTATATGTTTATCCGGGTCCGGTTCCTTATTATGGTCTATTGGTGCAATCAGCATGACTCTTCTCAACGTCAGGTTTTGGAGTGAATAGACTCCCGTAGTAGAGAGATACCCCTTATAACAAGTATATTCCTCCCCACTGGCAGATGCCATTAATTAAGGCACCTTAAAAGCCTGTTTTTGCCATGAGTCAGCTCCTGATGGAATTTTCTGATGTGGTTGTGATCTAACATAATTGGGTTAAAATAAGTGAACTGGAAACCCGGCAATAAAACTGGATGGAAACTTTCTGTCCCACACCTTTTTTTACTATGGAATTGATTTTTGATATAGCCAGAAAACTGGGACTGACCGAAGGTGACATCATTACTTTTGGTAATGATAAGGCTAAAGTCCGCCTTGAGGTTCTGGAAAAATTTCCCACAAGAGGAAGACTGGTTTTGGTCTCGGCCATCACCCCCACTCCGGCAGGGGAAGGAAAAACCACCACAACTATTGGTCTCGGCCAGGCGATGGCCCGACTCAACAAATCGGTTTGCCTGGCACTCAGAGAGCCTTCCCTCGGGCCCTGTCTGGGAATGAAGGGCGGGGCCACTGGCGGCGGATTGAGCCAGGTTTTACCAAGTGATGATATCAACCTGCATTTTACCGGCGACTTCCATGCCGTGACTTCTGCTCACAATCTGCTGGCAGCGATGCTGGATAACAAAATTTACCATGAAGGGTTGTCAGATATTGATCCGAGACGCATCATCTGGCGACGCGTCATGGATATGAATGATCGTGCGCTTCGCAATATTGTTATCGGCCTGGGAGGCGTTTTACAGGGAGTTCCGCGCGAAAGCGGATTCGATATCACCGCCGCCTCTGAAATCATGGCTATCCTGTGTCTGGCAGAGAACTATGAAGACTTGAAAGCCCGGCTGGGCAAAATTCTGGTGGCGTTCACTTATAAGGAAGAGCCGATCACGGCAAAAAGCCTCAATGCTTCCGGTGCGATGGCGGCTCTGCTCAAGGATGCTCTGCTCCCCAATCTGGTTCAGACTACAGAGGGAGTGCCGGCCTTGATCCATGGGGGACCTTTCGCAAACATCGCGCACGGTTGCAACTCGGTTCTGGCAACCAAAATGGCTTTGGCTCTTTCAGACTGGACGGTCACCGAGGCAGGGTTCGGTTTCGATTTGGGAGCAGAAAAGTTTTTCGACATCAAATGCAAAGGGGCAGGGCTGGATACTGCGGCTGTGGTTCTGGTTGCGACTTGCAGAGCGCTGAAGTCTCATGGCGGTATTGATAAACCCGACCTTGAAAAATTTAACCCCGTGGCTGTTCAAAAGGGTCTGCCTAACCTGGACCGGCATGTGGAAAACATCAAACAATTCCTCGAATCTCCCATAGTTTGCCTCAACCGCTTTGAGGGGGATCACCCTGATGAAATTGAGGTGGTGCGAAAACATTGTGAGAACAATCTGCAAGTTCCTTTCGCGGTGAGCAACGTTTTTGCCGAAGGGGGGAAAGGTGGAATGGACTTGGCCGAGAAAGTGATTCTGCACGCAGAAAAAAAACATCGGCCCTTCCGTCCGCTTTATGATTGGAATGAAGACGTGAAGACAAAAATCTGGAAGATCGCCAGCAAGATGTATGGAGCTGAAGAAATTAAATATACCGCAAAAGCTGAAAGGGATCTCAGGTCGATAGAAAAACTCGGGGTTCAGAACCTTCCTGTATGCATTGCCAAAACTCCTGCTTCTTTGTCGGATAACCCGAAACTTCGCGGCCGGCCAGAACATTTTAGCGTCACCGTTCGAGAAATTTTAATTGCGGCAGGAGCCGGGTTCCTCATTCCCCTGACGGGAGACATCCTGAGAATGCCGGGATTGCCTAAAATCCCTCAGGCAGAATATATAGATTTAAAAGGAAACGATATCACCGATCTGCGATGAAAGGCTGGCTCGCGTATGAGTGAGGGCATGGAAACGCTAAGACTGCTTTATATCGCCATGGGTCCAGGCATTGCCATTGCTGTTTTTATCTACTACTCCAACAAACTAGACAGGGAACCTGGGAAGCTTGTGCTGAAGAGTTTTTTCCTTGGTGGTCTGGCGGTTTTTCCTACCTATTATTTTGAAGGCGTTGTTGAAGAATTTTTAGGCATGCCGACCTTGCAGGATGAGCACTCCCCACTCTTTTGGCCAAAGACCATCTTTTATGCATTTTTCGGTGTGGCCCTTGCCGAAGAGTTATGTAAATTTTTATTTTTGAAGGCGTTCATCTTTGATGATCGGGAATTTAACGAGCCCTTTGACGGTATTATCTATGGCGGTATGATCGGCTGCGGATTCGCCACCGTAGAAAATATAATACATGTTCTTCCACATGGGCAGGAGGTGGGTATTTTAAGAATGCTCACAGCAGTGCCAGGTCATGCGTTCTTCGGTATTATCCTGGGCTATTTTATGGGTCGGGCGAAGTTCAGCCTTAACGGACCCAGGCACCTGATGCACGGTCTGGCTGTTGTGGTCATGCTTCATGGTATTTATGATACCGCCGCTTTTTCCAATGCCCTCTGGTCGATTTACCTGATCTTCGCAATCACTTTTTTGGTGATTTATCTTGGGTTGAAGGCAAAGAGGGAACTGGAAAAACTTGCCGCTGTTATAGAATTTTCAGCAAAACAATATTCTCCCCTGAAAGGTCCCAGGAAAAAGGTTCCGTTGCACCTGAGGGATATTCGCTGTCTACTGTCGAAGGGGAAGCTGATTCCCGAAGACAATCTGATCGATAAAAAAAGCGGAAAGATAAAATCGATCCGGGAAATATTTTCCTCAAAAATTATTTCCCAATACAAAGGACTGCCCAAAACCCCTTTTAGTGGTCTATCGGTCAAGCTTTTCCTGATTTTTTACCAGATGACTTTTGGGCTCTATCTGTATTTCTGGTTTCTGGGGAACTATCGAGACTTCACCAGCTATAAAAAATTAAAACTCAACCCCGAGCTGCTGGCGTTAGGGTTGTTCATTTTCACGATTCTTCCATATTTTTTTTATGGGGTTATACAGAACGCGTTAGACATACCGAGAGGCAGTTCGGCGGCCGATGTATTTATTAATTTAATTGTGGCGGGAATAGAGTCGGCTTTTTTGTATTTCCAGTTTAAAATGTTCTCGGGTTTTCTGAAAAAGAAACTGGCAAAGTCCTTTTCCGTTCCGCTGGTTATCCTCAGTTTTTTTATCCTCAGTGCATTGAAAAAGGTTCTTTCGCCAACGGTACCTTTTTATCTTTTTTGGGAAATGGTTCTGATTCTTTTTCAGGGCGGAGTGTTAGCCCTTGTTCAGAGAGATTTGAACCTTTACTGGAAGCTTGAAAATGAGAGGAACCACAGTACACACTGAGGTGCAATCTCCTTTACCCAGGGCCGGTTTTTATGACCAGAACAAAATTTATTGCTCTTTTTGTGGCGGTGGTGGGCTCATTTCTTTACGTTCATAGCTACTTGAATCCACCGGAAACCTGGGAAAGCCATAATAAAAAGGGTGTGAACGCCTTTCAGCAATCTCGCTATGCTGAAGCAGAAAAACATTTCGTGCAGGCCTTGAAATTGGCGGGAACACCTCCTCTCAGTAATAATCGTCTTCATTTTAGTCTCCATCAGTTGGCCGAAATTTATCGGATTCAATCCAAGTTTGTCGAGGCCGAACTGATTCTTAAGCGGACTCTGGCGATGGATGAACAAATATCAGGCCCAGAGCATGCTAATGTGGCTTTTGCTCTGAATAATCTGGCGGCAAACTACCGGGTGCGTGGCAAATACGAAGAGGCTGAAGTCATGTTGCAGCGGGCATTGAAGATTCTGGAAGAGTCTCTGGGCAGAGAGCACCCGATGGTCGGGAACATTCTCGAACATTATGCCCATTTGCTTCATAAAATGGGCCGTTCTATTGAGGCAGAAAAGCTGGAAACACGTTTTCAGGCTATTTATTCTGCATCGGCCATGGAAAATCAGTAGATAAGTGTGGAAAATCCTGCAATCCGGCCTCATTTTGTTAGTAGGGAATATTTCTTCTTAGGTGGTGTCTTATATAGGGGATAAGTAAAACAATCAACTGAGCGAGGACCAAATGTGGCGAATACGCATGCATGGTCGTGGAGGGCAGGGGATTAAAACCGCTAGCCAGATGTTAGGCAGTGCGGGGTTTTATTCCGGGTTCCAGGCTCAGGATTTTCCTCTCTATGGGGCCGAACGAAGAGGTGCCCCGGTCATCGCTTTCACTCGCATTTCTAAAGATGCTATTCTCGAACGCGGGCCGATTTCTTCTCCTGATATTATTTTAATCGGAGATGAGACCCTGTTGAACGATCCCCAGTCTGCTCCTCTTTGTGGAGCGGATCCTTCCACCGTTATTTTTGTCAATTCCGACCGTATGCCTGAGTCGTTGGCGAGCAACTTTTCGGTAACGGCGGTCAACCTGACCGATCTTTGTCTCCAGCATCTCGATAACAGAATGGTATACAGTTCTGCACTTTCCGCAGCGGGGGCTCGTCTGCTGGGAATCATTGAGTTGCCCGATCTTCTGCAAGCTGTGGAGGACGAATTGACCGGAGTTTCTTCCCAAGTGCTGAGAGGCAATCTCAATCTGGCCCGGGAAATTTTCGAAATCATCCAGCCGGCGGTCATTTCAGAAAAGGCAAACAGTCCTTTAATTGCCAAGTCGCTGGTTTTTCCTCAACATCTGCCCGTGGTCGATGGCGCACCTATCATATTGGACCCGGGAAATATGGCCTTGAGAAAAACCGGAAACTGGCGGGTGGAGAGGCCGAAAATTGATTACGAGCAGTGCAATAATTGCATGATCTGCTATGCCCGTTGCCCGGATGGTGTCATTAGAACTGCTCCTGACGGCAGGCCAGAAATTGATTATGACCATTGTAAAGGTTGCCTGATCTGTGCTCAGGAATGCCCGGGCCATTTTATTAACACGGTTAGAGAAACGGGAATGTTCCCATGAAAACGTCAAAAAAAATAATGCTGACGGGAAACAAAGCGGCCGCTTGGGGAGCACGAATGGCGGCGGTGGAGTATGTTCCGGCATTTCCCATTACCCCGCAAACTGAAATTGTTGAAACCCTGGCGAAGTGGTTTGCCGATGGAACCCTGCAGGGGAAATTCACCAATATGGACTCGGAGCATTCCATGTTCATGGCGGCGGGTTCTGCAGGAGCTACAGGGGTGCGTGTTTTTACGGCTTCTTCGAGCCAGGGCATTCTGCATGGGATGGAATCTCTTTATACCATAACAGGCTGGCGGACACCGATGGTCATTGTCAATGTGTCCCGGGCTTTAGCTACCCCGCTCACACTTGAGCCGGACCATAACGATGTCCTGAGTACTCGAGATTGTGGTTTGATTCAACTGCATGCTGAAACCTGTCAGGAGGTGTTTGATTTTATCCTGATGGGCTACCGCATCGCCGAAGATGCGGATGTCTGCCTGCCGGTTCTGGTTAATCTGGATGGATTTTATTTGTCATTCACTCGCGAACCGGTTTTGATCCCGGACGAGGAGGAAGTCCGTAGCTTTTTACCTCTGTACACGGCAACACAACCGGTGTTCCAGGCTTCACGACCGATGGCCCGGGCATCGGCAGTTTTTGGCGGGGCGACCTATACCAGCTTCAAACTTCAGCAGGAGTTGGCTTGCCGCAATGCGGAAAATTGTTTCAACCGGGTGGCTCAGGATTTTGAAAAACACTTTGGTCGGTTATACGTGCCTGTCGAGATGTTTCATCTCGATGATGCGGAATATGTTTTTGTGATGAGCAATTCTTTCGCCACGAAAGGAAAATCGGCGGTGCTAAAACTTCGCCAGCAAGGGATTAAAGCCGGTCTTTTGAAGTTGAGGCTTTTCAGACCCTTCCCCGGTGAAGCGATTGCCTCTGCCCTTGCAGGGCACGCTAAAGTTGCCGTGATCGATCAAAACCTGGCTCCGGGTATGGGGGGAATCACCTATCCGGAAATCGTGACGTCTCTTTACGCCTGTGAAGACCGGCCCGATAAAATTCTGTCAGTCATTGGAGGGCTTGGAGGAAAGGACATAGACGATCAGGATTTCATGGCCATCATCGAGCATTTGGATAAACCAGATAGCAGAACGCCGCTTTACCTGTATGACGAAAATGATGTGAGTGGATTTAATCGGCTTCAGCAGATTGCGAAATTGAAAGAGGCGATATCATGAAAGTATTAACGGGCGTTCATAAAAAAATAAAAGACCTTCATCCTCATGAAGCCATTGCTCCTGGAACCGGGCTTTGTGCCGGATGTGGGGGGCTGGAAGGACTGAGGATGGGGTTGAAGGAACTGGGAGACGATTTTTTGATTTGCAACGCCGCCGGTTGTTTCACCCTGCTTTCTGTCTATCCATTCACTCCGCTGAAAGGTTCCTGGCTTTACACCACCATGGGTGGTCCGGTGCCTGCGGCGCAAGGTGTCCGCGACACTCTGGACATTCGTATGCGCTATCGAGGGTTGGAGAAAAAAGAGAACCTCAATGTGATTGTGGTTGCCGGTGACGGTTCTTCCAACGATATCGGATTCGGGGCCACCTCGGCAGCGATTCACCGGAATTTGGATTTCATCTATTTCTGTTATGACAACGAGGCTTATGGCAACACCGGATTCCAGTTGTCGGCGGCTTCCCCCTATGGCAGCGCGACTCAGACAACACCGAGTACGGATGCGCATGAGGCGGGAACGGAAATAAATAAAAAGGACCTGTTTGAAATCTGGAAAGCGCAGAAACCGATTTACCTCGCCACGGTGTCTCCGCGCGAACCTATTGATTTGTCGAATAAGTTTGCCCGGGCCAAAGATTTGCAAGGACCTCGCATGTTCATCTGCATGTCGCCATGTCCTACTGGCTGGGGTTTTGAGCCTAAGGAAACACAACAGATCGCCAAGCTTGCTGTCGATACGGGAATCTTCCCGGTTAAGGAATATTTTGAAGGGGAAGTGGTTCACACCGTGCGCCCACGTAAACGATTGCCGGTGGAAAAATTTCTTGAACTACAAAAAAGGTTTCGCCATTTGTTTGAACCGCATCGGCAGGATGAGGTCATCGGGCAGATTCAAAACAGAGTCGATGATTATTGGAGGCAATATGAATGAGACCGCCACAATGAATGCTCGATTTTCTTCTGCCGAAAAGCTCCTTGAGCCTTTCTTTGCACCAAAGGGGGTTGCGATAATTGGTGCGGGTGCAAAACCGGGTAATCAGGGCAAGCGAATTGTGGATAGCCTGATTGCGCAAGGGTATGAAGGGCGACTGATCGCTGTGCACCCTGATGGAGAATCATTGGGCTCATGTCCGTCTGTGCGGTCTGTTCAAGAGATCCCCCCGGATATTAATCTGGCGATTGCCGCAGTTTCTGCAGAACGGGTCGAGGCATTGATCGAGCCTTTGGCCGATCATGGGATTTATCACTTGATCGTGGTCAGCGGTGGTTTTTCCGAATCCGGGCCTGAAGGAGAACTTCGACAAAATAGCTTGAAAGATACAGCAAACAAATTAGGCATGCGCATTATGGGCCCCAATTGTCTCGGCACGTTTAGTTCTGCTGACAAGTTTAATAGTTTATTCCTTTCTGCTGATGACATTCGTTTGCCGGGGATCGGATCGGTTGCAGTCATTTCCCAAAGCGGAGCGTTTCTTTCAGCCATTCTCGACCAACTGGCGAGCCGCGATATTGGCGTGCATCGTGCCATTAATTTTGGCAACAGAATAGACGTTGGGGAATGCGAAGCTCTTGAGGCATTCGCCCGCGACCCCAAGGTCAAAGTCATTGGTGTTTATTTGGAGAGTGTTCAAAATGGTCAGAGATTTTTTGAGATCGTCCGGCGAACAGCGGCTGTAAAACCTGTGGTGATTTACAAAGGGGGAAAAGGCGTGAAGGGAGGCCGGGCCACACAGGCTCATTCCGCTTCTCTGGCTGGTGAGTATCCGGTATTTCAGGCGGTCTGCCGACAAACCGGAATGATCGAGGTGAAAGGACTGAATGAGTTGATAAATGCCCTGCAACTTCTGCAAAGCGGGCCGGTTGCTAAAGGAAACCGCGTTCTGATTGTTTCCAATGGTGGGGGCATGGGGGTTTTACTCACAGATCTTCTGGAAGAGGGAAACTGCGATGTGGTCGGAACTCCTTTGCAGATTCAAGAGGAGTTGAAAAATATTCTACCCGGATATTATTCATTCGGGAACCCTGTTGATCTGACGGGTTCGGGCACCAATGAGCAGTGTGTTCTGGCCATTGATAAAATCCTCAAAACCGGATTGTACGATTGTCTTTTGCTCGTTGTTTTGGGAGGAACGGAAGGGATCAACGCTGATATTGCCAAACGCTTGCGCGAAGTTTTACCCAGAGACCTACCCGTTGTTTTGGGTGCTTATGGTAGGAATATGTTTTTGCCTCTTAGCACGGCTTTTATTAATGAAAAGATTCCTGTTTTTCCCACCGGAGAGGAAGCCGCCTGGGCGGTTAACCTTATCACTCGGTTGACAGCAAAGAAGGCGAAAGAAATTCCAGTGAGCGGGAAAAGAGTTTTTCACTTACTGTCAGCATACGAGGGGCGATTATCTCCTCCTTTGGATGAAATGCTTATCAAGAGTTTCTTGCGTGAGTGCAAAATTCGTGTGCCTGAAAATTTCAGGATCACTCGGCCCGAAGACCTCGATCAGGCTGTTGAAGAGATTGGTTTCCCCCTCGTGCTCAAGGCGGTGGCATCGGATCTGTTACACAAAACGGAATTGTATGCAGTTGAACTCAATTTGAATGATAAACAGGAACTCAAAAGAAAATGGCAAATGATGAATCAGGTCTGGCCGGGTCAGGTTTGGGTGGAAGAGCAAATGCCGCCGGGGCTGGACTTGATGCTGGGCATGTGCAGGGATGCGACGTTTGGTCCTTTACTTCTTTTTGGAACGGGAGGAAGTTACGTAGAAATTTTTAAGGATATTGAACGTATTCTGCTCCCGGCGACGGATGAAGAAATTCTTGCAAGTATTTTGAGGACGAAGGCAGGTCAAATCATTCAAGGGGTGAGGGGGCAACCTCCACTGGCCCTTGCCAGTTTGATGGAGTTTATGAAATGGATGACGCAATGGGTTGAGGAGGAAACCAGACTGGTTTCTCTCGACTTCAACCCTGTAAGACTTTACACGGATTCACTGGTTGTATTGGATGCTAAAGCCGAAATGAAACTTTTGCCATGAAAGGAAGGTGAGGATCATGACCGCCCATTATGTTGATAGTTTTGCTGATGATTTGGGGCCGGAAAAAATCGTTCATATCTATGAGCCCAAATCCGGGCTTAAGGCGATTGTTGTTATTGATAACCTTTCTCTGGGGCCTGCTATTGGCGGCTGCCGCATGGCATCGGATGTGGATACCCGCGAGGTTTTCAGGTTGGCTCGAGCAATGACTTTGAAAAATGCATTGAATGACCTGCCGCATGGAGGAGCTAAATCGGCGATTCTGGAAAATCCTAATGTCACCAACAAGGAGGCTCTGGTGAGGGAGTTTGCCCAGGCCATCAAGCATCTGATAGATTACACTCCCGGGCCAGATATGGGCACCGATGAAATCTGCATGGCTTATATTCATGATGAAATTGGGCGGGCGGTGGGTTTGCCTCATGTATTGGGGGGTCTGCCTCTTGATGAGCTTGGCACAACAGGGTACGGCTTGGCGGTTGCGGCGGATGTTGCCAGTGAAGTTCTTGAACTTCCGTTGAAAAATGCTCGGGTGATTATTCAGGGGTTTGGCAATGTCGGTAAAGCGGCCGCACGATTTTTAACGGAGCGAGGCGCTACGATCATCGCCACCTGCGATACGGGCGGAGCGATTCATAATCCCGATGGCATTGATATTCCGGGGCTGATTGAATTTAAGAAGTCCGGGTGTTCAGTGACAAGCTCCGGCTTGGGCAAGTTGTTGACGCATGAAGAAATGTTGCAGATGGAATCAGATATCTTTATTCCTGCTGCCCGTCCAGATGTTTTTACGGTGGACAACCAGCATTTGTTGATAACAAAACTGGTGTTGGAAGGAGCCAACATTCCTATCACTCATGAGGCCGCTGAAGTTATGCGGGATCGAGGAGTTATCATTATCCCTGATGTCATCGCTAATGGTGGCGGGGTGATTTGTGCTGCGACCGAATATCAGGGAATGAATGAGAAACAGGCTTTTGAAAGAATAGAGTCAACGATTAGCCGGAATACAAGGGAAGTGCTGGAAAGAAACCTGAAACAAGGGCAATATCCACACTCTGCGGCGATCGTGATGGCGAAAGAGCGACTGAAAGAGGCGATGGCTTTTCGCGCCCATATGTAACATAGACTTTAACCCTTTTCTTATAGGTGACTTATGTCTAACGCAATTCCGGAATCCATTGCCGAACAAATAATTGCTGAGAAAATTAGAGAGTGGAACGATAACCGTAAACGCGCTAAGAAAAGCCAGACAGAGGTCCATCATTTTTTAGCTATTGCGAGAGACTTTGGTTGTCGTGAAGAGGCAATCATACCTCAGTTGGAAGGTGCGCTTGGCTGGCGCGTTTACGGGAAGGACCTGATCAACCATATTGCCGAAAGGGAAGAGTTGAACAGGAATTTTCTGGAGACTCTGGATGAGAAAAAACAAACTCAGATGGAGAACTGGGTGAACTACCTAATCACTTCTGGAGCAATTTTGCAAAAGGATTATGTTTTGCGGATCACTCGGTTGATGGAAGCCATTGTGATAAATGAAAACGCCATCTTGCTGGGGCGAGGGGCAAATTTTATCTTAAATGAAAGGAAGGAAGGGCTTAGAATAAAACTGACAGCCCCGCTGGATGACAGGATAAAAAATATCATGGAAGTGAGGAGTCTGCCCTTAAAAGAAGCTGAACAGATTGTCAAAGAAAAAGACAAAGAGAGGGAGGCGTTTATCAGTGCTTATTTTAAAGCGGCTACTGCTCCTGAATTCGATCTGGCGTTCAATACTTCTGTCATTGATGCGGATATGATTTGTGAGATGATTAAATTTGCTCTGAAGAAAAAAGGATTGACCTCTTAGTTCTGAGCTTATGAAACGAAAAAGAATTCTTATCATGGGAGCAGGGGGGAGGGATTTTCATGACTTCAACACCCGCTTTAAAAATGAGACAGACTATGAAGTGGTGGCGTTCACCGCAACGCAAATCCCAGGGATTGATAATAAAACTTTTCCTGCAAGCTTGTCGGGAGATTTGTATCCGCAGGGTATTCCCATATTACCCGAAGACCAGTTATTGGATTTGATCCGCGATGAATTCATCGACGCAGTGGTTTTTGCCTACAGCGATGTTTCTCACGAATATGTAATGCATCAGGCATCCAGCATTGTTTCTGCCGGAGCTGATTTCTGGTTGTTCAGTGTTTCGGGTTCCATGATCAGATCTGAAAAGAAAATCATCTCGGTGTGTGCAGTCCGTACTGGCTGCGGAAAATCTCAGACCTCTCGAAGAATTGCCCGGATTCTTCAGAGTCACGGCAAAAAAGTCGGGGTGATCCGACATCCTATGCCTTATGGGAATCTGGAAAAACAGAGGGTGCAAAGGTTTTCCACTCTTGCCGACTTGGAAGAACAGAATTGCACCATTGAGGAAATGGAAGAGTATGAACCGTATATCGCTATGGGTTGTCCCATTTTTGCTGGAGTCGACTATGAAGCGATTTTGCGAGAAGCAGAAAAAGAGTCGGATATTATTATCTGGGATGGAGGTAACAACGATTTTCCTTTCTATCTGCCCGATCTGGAAATTGTGGTGGTCGATCCCCACCGTGCGGGAGACGAACTATCCTATTATCCAGGAGAAGTGAATTTCAAAAGGGCAGATGTCATTATCATCAATAAAATGGATACGGCCGAAGATTCTGCCGTCAGGCTGGTGAAAGAAAATATTCAGGCTTGTAATGCCAGTGCGGTGGTTATCGAAGCGGGTTCTCCTGTTTATGCCGAGCAAGGGGAAATGATTTCCGGCCAGCGAGTGCTGGTGGTGGAAGATGGCCCGACCCTGACGCATGGCGGCATGAAGTTTGGCGCAGGGACACTGGCGGCAAAACTATATGGCGCGAAAGAAATTGTGGACCCCCGGCCCTGGTTGACCGGAACCCTTATCGAAACCTTTGAGAAATATCCGGAGATCGGCAATCTCCTGCCGGCAATGGGATATGGCAAAGAACAAATCAAAGATCTGGAGCAAACCATCAATGCTTCAGACTGCGACTGCGTTGTCATCGGTACGCCCATTGACCTGGCTCGAGTGATCGATATTCAAAAACCCTCGGTGCGGGTAACCTATGAACTGGAAGAAGTGGGTACCCCTAATTTGGAAACGGTTCTAAAACCTTTCATGAGCAAGCCTGCTTGAATTTGGATTAAATTAATGCGCGAAAAGGATCATAAGCCAAGTCTTCTCATCTCTTTTGGAGGTAATGCCCTCAACGTCTCGGACCAGATTCACGCCCATCAGAGCGAAGAATTTGTCGTCGCCAAAAAAAGTATGGAGCAGGTGGGGGAATTGCTGGAAGCAGGTTATCAAAAAATGGTGTTGACTCACGGCAACGGACCACAGGTGGGACAAATTTTTCTCCAACAGGAATTGACCAAAGACGAGTTTCCCCGACAGGTCACCCTGGATGTCTGCGTTGCCGACAGCCAGGGGCGAATCGGCTTCATTCTGCAAAATGTGTTCGACAATGTTTGCCAGGAAAAGGAAATAAACAAGAGGTCTGCCGCTATTATCACTCAGGTGTTGGTGGACCAGGCTGATCCCGCCTTCAAACAACCTGCAAAACCGATCGGTGTTTTTTATTCCCTTCAGGACGCGGATAAACTTATTCAGGAGAGGGGTTGGCAAATGGGGGAAGACGCTGGACGGGGATTTCGCCGTCTGGTTGCCTCTCCCAAACCGGTGGAAATCATCGAAAAGGATCTTTTTTCTAAATTGCTGGAAAGTGGATTCATTGTTATTGGCGGTGGAGGTGGTGGCATCCCTGTGATCAGGAATTCCGGAGGGGAACTGGTTGGCGTTGAAGCAGTGATTGATAAAGATCATACCAGCGCGCTTCTGGCCAATGAATTAGGCATGGATTATTTGGTGATTCTCACCGCAGTGGAATTTGTTTTTCTGAATTATAATTCTTCCAACCCAGAACCCATCCATCAGGTGAGCGCGGAAGTCATGGAAAAATATCTTCAAGCGGGGGAATTTGCAGAGGGGAGCATGAAACCCAAGGTGGAAGCCGGGTTGAAGTTTTTAAAAGCTGGGGGGAAACGGGTGGTCATAGCGGGTTTGTTCAGTTTGCGAATGGCGGTAGAGGGTCAGACTGGAACCCATATCGTGATGGATTAAAATTGATGGCCTCTCTTTATATTCAGGGTCGTTTCAACGTGTTTTTGTCAGTGTGGTGGAACGCTTCACTTTGGCCTTTGATCTGGAGTTGAGTGTCTTCCAAAAATCCCGCCAGCGGGCCAGAGGTTTTCTGTCTTCACGGCTAGTGATCCTCAACAATGACCACCCCGCGCATGATGGCCGGGTGCAGTTCACAGTAGTAATCGTAGAAACCTGCTTTGTCGAGAGTGACTTCGAACTCTTTTTTAACGTAGGCGGCGTTGAACTTTCCATCGGACATAGGGGCCTTTCCGCTCGTTACCGTGTGTAGAAGCTCTTCGGTATTGACCCACCGAACGGTATCGCCTTTCTTGACTTTTATGACTGTGGGAATGAAAGTTGATTTGATGATTTTCACTTCTACCGTTTCCGACCATCCTTGCCCTGAACCAAGAAGGAGAAAAATGCTGGTCAGGATCAAAAGTTTTTTCATCAAGGGTTCTCCTGTTTTTTATCTGGCGGATTGGCGGCGCACCTGAACCCCAGGTTGTGATGTTTCAGAGTTGGCGGGTACCAGTAGCGTGAAGCGGTTCGCAGAAAAAATGCCTTGTCCTCAAAAGAGCCGCCGCGAAGGATGACAAACTGCCCGGTGGTGGGCCCCAAAGGGTTGTCTGTTGGCTCCGATAGGGCACTCGTCTCATAATAATCTTCTCGATACCAGTCGCCCACCCATTCCCAGACATTGCCGTTCATGTCGTGCAAGCCCAGAGGATTCGCCCTTTTTTGTCCTACCGGATGTGTGCTGTTTTGCGAATTGCCTCGGTGCCAGGCGTAAGCGTCATCTATATCCCAGCCCCAGAAAAAAGCTGTAGTGGATCTCGCCCGTGCGGCATATTCCCACTCTGCTTCGGTTGGGAGCCGGCCTGCGAAGGTCCGGCAATAAGCATCGGCTTCGGGCCAGGAGACGTTTTCCACTGGCAGGTCAGGTCCTTTGAATCGGGATGGGTTGTAGCCCATGATGTTCTCAAATTTTTTCTGGGTGACTTCGTAAATTCCGAGATAGTAGGAATTGAGGCAAACTTTGTGTTCCGGTTCCTCGACCACGAACTCCTCGCTTCCCATGGTGAAGCAGTCCGCCTCAATCCGTATCATATCCGGGATGCTTGAGGCTTGCGATTTAGCCGGGGGTGAAGTGGTAAGAAATAATAAAACGGCAAACCATCCCATATGTTTTTTTAAGATGTGAATTCGCGATAAGACCCGGTTCATAGCAATGCCAATGCAAGGTCGAGGGATCGTGTCTTGAGTTTCGCGTTAGCGCCGAACCAGGCCTGCCGCAAACGGGAGTCCTGACTGTTTCCGAGACGATGGTCGATGATATGGGTCACCGCGTTGAGCAAATTCCAGGCTGTCAGGTTACCGGGTTGCTGCCCCGATGTCTGGAAGAGGGCTTCTATTGCCAATTTTGTATTTTTTCCCGCGAGCTCTTCCAGTTCTTTTCCCCCGATGGTGGAAATATTATTGATGGTTTCCGGCTGGAAGACATTAAACATATATAGCCATGCAGTGGGTTCATCAATCTTTTTGTCTGCCAGACGTTGGGCATCTGTTGCAAAAGTAGAAATTGCTTCGCGTCCTAGGCCGATGATAGCAATGACTTTTTTAATCATTTTATCGTCAAATGTTTGTGGCTTCTGGTTCATAAATGGAAAGGAGGGATTAAACGACCTCCTGAAAATATTTTTAATGTGAGATTTTGCTTTGGATGCGATCTGTAGCATGTTGTGATAATTTCCCAGCATGGTGATGAACTGGATTTCAATTTTTTCTCTGCTTTCATCACGGGAGGCCAGCAGGACATAGCCTTTTACTTTGTCCCCCTCATTCAGGGTGAAGTCTTCATTTAATCGGGCAAGGCTCCAAAGAATTCTCGCACCGTTCCTTCAGGGAGTATGCAACCATTGTCTTTGGCAACACGCTCCAAAG